>Ga0208373_1000515_pt1 | contig 65814 bp, 66 predicted proteins | sample RifOxyC2_FD_184036 | JGI IMG/M metagenome (GOLD analysis project Ga0208373, IMG submission 184036) | Soil microbial communities from Rifle, Colorado - Rifle Oxygen_injection C2 (SPAdes) | ecosystem: Environmental > Terrestrial > Deep subsurface > Rock core/Sediment | place: Rifle, Colorado...
CAACCTCTTAGCAAGCCACCACACAGGTTCAGTGTGCGCGAGGTTGGTGAGAGGTACAAATGTAAGGAGAATGTTCGATACTATGTTGGGGATGCTGTGCCACCCAATCTTATAGTAGCCTTTGGTAATGAGCGCATTTGTATTGTGCTGGATAGATAGTTCTATCAGTCCATATGAGAGGAATATTCCAACTAGGGGAATGAGGTAGAGTATATATTTTTTGTGATAGATCGGTTGATTGGTACGCATGCAAAAGAGAGTATGTACCATGATAATGAAAGGAATGAGGAGTATTGACCATTCTTTGGTAAAGACAAGCATGAAGGATGCTAATAAAAATAATATATAATGTTTTGGATTTTTTGATGTCAAAAATGTGAGCCAATACAGTCCGCTGAGGAGCAAGAAACAGGTAGTCAAAAGTACAGTGACCGCGCTGATCCAAGAAACTGACTCAAGTGGATATCGCAATACGAGAAATAATATGCTTGAGAGGAATGCTATGTTTGTAGGTAAGATTTTTTGTGTGATTTTGTAGATCAGGAGCGCATTGAGAGCGTGCAATAGTATATTGGCCAAGTAATACCACGAGCTCGCAAGACCAAATAACTTCACGTATATTGCAAAATATGCGTATACCGTAGGCATGACAAAATTTGATATGCGCAATGTGATTATGTGCGCATTGCCTGCCCACACATCTTTTGCATGTGAGATCCACACATAATCATCTTGAAAAAAAGTAAATTGAAAAACAGGAAAATAAATTATCAGTGTGATACCGAGAAAAAATATATAAACAAAAGAATGGTTGTGTAGCATTGCAGACCATTTTTTGTGTACCTCAAACATATTAATTTTGAAGATTTTGGGACGACAACTGTATAACGTTTTTGAGCAATAATGCAACCGTGATAGGCCCTATACCACCCGGAGTTGGCGTGACATAGCTTGCTTTTTTTGATACTTCTTTGAAATTGATATCGCCATACATTTTCCCTTTTTCAAATGAGATGCCTGTATCAATAACAATAGTGCCTTTTTTGACCATGTTGCCACGTACCAGATCCTTTTTGCCGACAGCGCTCACAATAATATCAGCTTTGCGACAATGTTTTTTTAGATTTTTCGTGCGGCTATTGCATGTCGTGACTGTTGCTTTGCGGTTGAGAAGCATGACAGAGAGTGGTTTGCCTACGAGTGCACCTGCCCCTATGATAGTAATATTTTTCCCTTCAACATTTACAGCAATTTCATCGAGTACAACGCAGACGGCTTCGGGAGTTGGTGGTGTGATAGCGTGCGTTTTCATAACGAGTTTCCCAATATTTGTATCAGTGAGGCAATCTACATCGAACTCTGGACGTACTGCATTCAAGACCTCGTCGGTATAAAGTGGTTCGGGCAAAGGAAGCTGGACTATGACACCACTAAGATTTTTATCTTTTTGAATAGTTATGATGTTTTGGATCAGATCTTGCTTTGATATGTGAGGAGGGAATGTGTGTAATGCAAAATCAATACCTACATATTCGGCAGCTTGTTGTTTACGTCTGATATACGTGCGTGATGGTTTGTCATCACCAACATACACGACAGCTAGTTTCGGCTGTGTGGGCAGTTGGGCAATTTGTTTTTTGAGGCTATCGAGTAGTTTTTGTGCGATAGCTTTGCCATCAATAGTATGAATCATATGGGCATATCTTAGCATAATTGGCTGAAAAAATGAAATGGCGAGGAAGGTGCCACGTAAATCAATGGTTTCTGTGTTGCTTGCAGTGATAGTACAATCCACGACTTAGTCGTCGGAGGTTTTACACCTTCTTTTCGCACATAAAGTATGGTATGATGAATACACTATGCAAACACCATACAGGAAATTAGGAAAATATGCTAAACAGACACCTGACCCTTTTTTGAGCAAGGACAAGATTGTTGAAATAGAAAGAAAACTAGCAAGATTAAAAAAAACGCAACCACAGGCAGCGGCGGAAGTGAGTAGACTTGCTGAGCTTGGTGATTTTTCTGAGAATGTAGAGTATCAACTTGCCAAAGGACGTTTGAGAAGTATTATCAATACTATTTTGAAATTGGAAAATCAATTGAGGAATGCTGTGCTCATAGAGCCAGAAAAGGGGGCAGGTAGAGTGAGTGTAGGCAATACGGTCAGGGTGTCTGTTGGTGGTATAGACAAAATGTATCAGATTTTGGGATCTGCTGAGACCAATCCACAAAAAGGAATCATTTCACATAATTCTCCCATAGGTTCTGCACTCATTGGTCACCAGATAGGGGATATAGTAAGTATAGACATAGCAGGTAAACATGTAGAATACAAGATATTGAAAATAGAATGAAAAGGTTTGTTTTTATTTTACTTAAAAGGACATACGTGTAATACATAATTTTAAATTTAAAAACATGGTAAAAATATACCATGTTTTTACTTTCATACGTACCAGGCAAACCACTCGTTGGTGGCTCGCCCAGTACCGTACGGTACTGGGCTCGGGGACAGGGATTTGAACCCCGATAGTTGGGACCAGAACCCAAAGTCCTACCATTAGACGATCCCCGATCACGTAAAGCGATCTACTACGACCGCCACGCGACAAGACTAGAAACGTACTATGAGCTATTCTTGCCGCGTGGTGAGCGAAGCGAACTTTACGCGGGACGATCCCCGAATATTATTTACTTATTTCTTCTCCTTTTTTCAATTTATAAACTATAAATTTTTGGCTTACAGTCCTGATATCTGTTCCAATCAAACCGTGGTTTATGAATACTTCCATATTTATTATTTTTCTTTTTGTACCGCGCTCTATCATGTATACGTCCGGATTGTCTTTTGACTTGATGAGCGTCCCATCTGGTAGAGCAGTTTCTGCTATGATTGGAGAATAGTTATTTTTGACTTCATGTCCATCAGTATACCCATCTCCATCACTATCATCAAGCCATAGTATAGTGCCATGTTTTAGTTCATCTATTTTCAATAGACCATCATTGTCCCCATCAGTATCTTTTGAAGTTATTATTTCTTTTCGTGTGAATACGGCTGTTTTGTCGCCTTCAAATGTTCGATCACGTGGCAAGAAATCATGTATAGCGGTCATAATAGTATCATATGGATAGCGATAGTCAAGACCGAGGTCGGTTGCTGGTTCTTGGGTGATGAATTCTCCTGTTTCATCGTCATACCCACTTATCACGAGTACATGATAATCTACTTGTTCTGTTTTGTAATGTGCGTTATTGAGTTCACGACCATGGACAGGTATGATGACAGGATGTCCCGCATCAATTTCAGATTGTATTTGTTCACGAGTTGGATTTGGCACCGTATAAGCTTCCCATGGTAAATACAAATTTATCATTTCTGCTATTTGTTTTGCATTCGTATCAGTGTGAAACCCGAGATGTTTATTTTCCAATTTTACCAATTGATTTATTTTTTCTTTTGCTGTCTCAATATCTATTGTTCTCTTGCTATATCCGAAATAAAAAAGCTCTACCATCATGCTGGAAGCTTCTTCACATGCGTTTCTCCATGGTTCTGTCCAGATGTCATCGGGTGCTTGTGATGAGAAGGGGACAGGAAGTGTTTGTGTTTTTGCGTATGAAATTGAAGGAAACAATAGTACATGCAATATGCATACAATACCTATAATTTTGTATCGTTTGAGGTGTGCCATATAGCTAGTTTATTGCTTCATAGTTTCATTAATTGATGACCTCACCACCTAGTGCCGATGCAAGATTTTCAAGTTCTTGATTTTGGCGGTCTTGTTCAGCTTGTTCCTGTACTATGACATCTATTTTCATTTTTGTTTCAAGCGCATCAGTAAATATAGTCTCTAATCTATTTTTGATTTGTTTGTCCATCAATTTTTCTTGGTGAAAAGTATAGGGAACTGAAAATTTAATAGTATTTGCATCTACCTCGTCTAAGTGGGCCATTTTGAGTACAAAGGCAAGAGAAGGGGTTTCTTTTTCTACTATATTCATGCATACCTGCCATTTTGTTTCGACATCAGCTTTGGTAATAGTGTTTTTTGAAACAATCTGCTTTACCTTTTCTTTGAGTGTTGTCTTTGTTACTTCGTGTATATTTGTCTCTGGCACGTTTGGTTTTGTATCCGCGACGTGGTTTTGTAGGGGTGTATGTGACTGGCTTGTATTAGCACACCATTCTATAGTGAGCATTTCCAAAGGGAGCTGGGGCAAGGGAGATGACTTAATTTCGTTTGCTCGCTTCATAGTCAAGTCAAGGAGGTGAACCATATCGATTTGCGAGGTGAGTTTTGTCATTTCAGATAGTTGTTTTTTTGCTTCTTTGGTCAGGTCAAGTTCGTGTTCGGCAAGATGCAGATCTACCGTGGCTATCATGAGGACACGTTCAAACTCAATAAGCTCTGTAGCAAAATGCGGAATATTTACACCATCTTGCACGAGCTTATGTACAAAAGATAGTGCGGGCTCTAATTTTTTTGTTAGCAGATATTCGACATATTCCATCTGCATTTCTATGTGAGTGCCCGGTAGTACAAGCGAGGCTGTATCTGTGGTGATATGTTTTTCACCTGTTGCCATAATCTGGTCGAGGAGACTCAGGGCGTCACGTGCACAACCTTCACCTTTTCGTACGATTCGATCTATCACCTCGTCATCTATTTTGGTATCTTCTTTCTTTGCTATTGTTTTTAGATATTTTTTCATTTCATCATCTGCAACCTTGCCAAAATTGAATCTTTGACAACGAGAAATGATAGTGAGAGGGAGTTTGTGAGGATCTGTGGTCGCGAGTATAAACGTTACAAAAGTAGGTGGTTCTTCGAGTGTCTTCAAGAGGGCATTGAAGGCGGCTGTGGACAACATATGGACCTCATCTATGATGAAAATTTTGTATGTTGACTTGGTCGGTTTGAATTGGGCATTTTCTATTATATTTTGGCGTACATTGTCTACGCCGGTATGGCTCGCAGCATCTATTTCTATCACATCGATAGAGCGTGATGCACTAATTTCATCGCATGAACTGCAGGCATTGCATGGTTCGAAATTACCATCTTTACGGTTTGGGCAATTCAAAGATTTGGCTAAAATACGCGCAGTTGTGGTCTTGCCAACTCCACGTGGTCCTGAAAAGAGATATGCGTGTGCAGTTTTGTTTTTCTTTACCTGATTTTCGAGTGTTGTCGTGATATGTGCCTGTCCGATGATGTCTGCGAAGGTCTGTGGACGGTACGTGTGATAGAGAGCCATAGGGCGGGATTTGAAATTTTTGATTTAAAATTTTGAATTTCAGCGGTGATAGTATAGCGTATTTCTTGTGGTTCGTAAAATGAATTTTGTAGTGTAGTTCTTGTACGTTTTACCAAAATATGATACCATGTGGATAGATAAAATTAATATATTAACTATATAGCTATGCCACGCAAAGCAAATCCAGCATTGCTCAAGCCAATGAATCTCACTCCAGAGCTTGAAGCAGTCGTCGGTAAAGGTCCAATGCCACGTTCACAGGTTGTGAAAAAACTTTGGGAATATATCAAAAAACACGATTTACAGAATCCAAAAAATAAACGAAATATTTTTGCAGATGATACTCTTAGACCAATATTTGGCAAAGATGAAGTCAACATGTTTGAAATGACCAAATTGGTTTCAACACATTTGAGTTAGTTTCACTCAAGCATTTAAGCACACAAACATTAAAGCACTCCTTGAAGGGGTGCTTTTTGTTAAATATAGATTTATTTTTTCTATGCTATAGGTGCTTAAGTGCTTTTGTGCCCCAGTGCTTTAGTGAAACTAGCGAGAGATAATATTTTCAACTGCGCCCCAATCACAATGATTCCCTTCGGGGAGAAGAATGATGACTTCGTCTCCTGGTTTGCCTCGATAAAAAGTCACTGACGCAGTGAGTATTTTGTATTGATTATGCTCATGTCGTGCATACCAGAGCTGCTTCTCTTCATCGTATATGAGTGTGCCTATGACACGTTTGCGTTCTACAGGACCAATTTGTTTGTAGATGAATCTGCCGTTATGCGCAATGGTTAATTTCATCATGTCTCCCTCAACAATTTTTGACTTGCTTGCATAGTTTGGCGGTACTGTATATTCTTGTCCGTCAGAGCCTACCATTTTTTCTCCATTGAATACTCCTTCAATGATTTTTTCTCCTGTAGATGATATTTGCAGGTCAGGAATGTTAGGGGTAAGTTGTACAATTTCATGGTTGAGTAATTTGAGAACAGCATCAATTTGGTCTTTTATCGCGTAGAGTGACCGTCGTATTTGTGGAATATCAATAGAGGACGTTTTTTCTTGGCTGAGGTTCGATGGCGTCTCGTGTATAGGAGATAAATAGGTCTCTGTTTCTTCTTGTTTTTCAGAAAAAGATGATGGAGGCATATTGCTGAGTACGCGCACCAGTTGATCATTAATGATGTCAGAGACTTGATTCATAGTATTTGTTTTATCTGTGTGTGTTGTAAATTAGTTTTTGTATTATAACAAAAAGCCTGACGTGAGTCAGGCGGGAAAGGGGATAACGTGGGAATAATATGTTGACGGAATGCTAAATGCCGAATGGCAAATGATGAATGATATTTTTTAATTATTTTTTCTGCTATTTAAGACAATGGTAGTTAAGATTTTTATAATTTCCCATACATATGTGTAACCCAGAAGACCTAGATATCCAAAATAGCTGAGAAGACTTATCAAAGGCTCGCTTCAATCATATCATCCTTACTTTCACTTGTACCTTGATCTAGCTTGGTGCGTTCCATGATTTCTGCCTCCACAATACTACGATCACGACCAAATTTGAGGCGAGAAAGTTGTTTGATGGCACTGGCAAGTTGAATATTACCTTTCTCTGGAGCATATACGGACATATTGAACGGTTTGGTTGCTTGATTGTCGACCAGAAGTTTGGTATTGCAAGTAAACTTTTCTACGTTCATGAGATCGTACGCACCAAATGTAGGCGCGAATTCCTTCGCCAAAATATCTGCATCCTCGGGACCAATACGATATGAACAAATAGTACCTACATTACCAAGGACAGCATCTTTTATTTCTGCTCTGCCTTTTTCATTTACCAGTTGATTGAGATATTGATGAGCTATGATGAGATCAAGCCTGTATTTTCTGGCCTCGGAAAGAATAATAGCGATAGAATCAGTAATAAAGTTTTGGAATTCATCAATATAGAGATAAAAATCTTTGCGTTCATCTTCAGGTAAGTCAGCACGTCCCATGGCAGCCATTTGTAATTTTGCCACGATGATGAGACCGATGAGTTTGGCATTTACCTCCCCTGTTTTTCCTTTTGCGAGGTTGACAATAAGAATTTTTTGTTTATCCATGACATCGCGGAAATCAAAGCCAGATTTTTGCTGGCCCATGATATTGCGCATCATATCATTTTCGACAAATCGACCGACTTTGGAGATCAAATAGCCAAGCATCTCTGATTTGTGGAAATCACTTGTTTTTGCCATTTCTTTTTCCCAGAATGCACGTACGACCGGATCTTTGAGCTTCTTGAGATACATCTTCACATAATCATCATCGGTAAACATGCGTGGAATATCTATAATGGTTCCTGGATTTTTCAAATCTGCCATAAGTGTGAGCATGACATTGCGCATGTTGTGTTCAAACATAGGCCCAATCATCTCTGGAGGGAACAACTTATAAAATATAGATATCATTTCTTGTACAGCAAAGTCCTTTTGGTCTTCATCTTTTACTTCGAGCATGTTGAGGCCGATAGGACGTTCGAAATCTGATGGATCAAAGATAACTACATCATCAGCGCGTTCTTTGGGTACATGAGATAGGACATATTCTGCAAAGTCTCCATGAGGGTCAATTATCGCAACGCCTTTGCCATTTTGTATATCTTGCACCGCAAGATTTTGTATGAGTACGGATTTGCCACTGCCAGATTTTCCAATCACATAGAGGTGGCGACGTCTGTCAGCATCTTTGAGTCGCACCGGATAATCTTGTCCGCGATAGGGAATATGACCCATGAGAATGCCCTCAGCTGGAAGGTTGGGAGGTGGTGGTGGTTTGCGTGCACCGAGCCATTTGATATTTGGTGCCTCAGTCGAATGAAGTGGCAGATGCCAAAGGCTCGCCATTTCTTCGGTATTGAGGAGTGTATCTCTTTGTTCATTGAATGAACGGTAAATGAAATCTTGTATAATTGTTTTTTGGTTTTTTGGTATGACTGCGCCAAATGAATTACCATAACGATACAGATTGTACTGGCTAAATGAATTGACTAAATTATCTAGGTTCATGCGTGCAACATCGGGATTGTCTGAAGCGCTCACCATACGTATCGTCACATCCAGACCTCCTTTGCTCAACTTTTCTTCAACACCTTTGAGCATCTCCTCTTCCATAGCAGAGAGTTGGTAGTGATTTTGTGGTTGATTGAGGTTGGTAGAATCTTTGGTTGCCAATTGTTCTCCCATACCTTTGCCCACCTGTTTGAGTATTTTGGTGAAGAAGTTTCTGTGTACCACATGTTCAAATTTTTCTCCTTTTTTTACTTCTCGCACAATGCGCACGCCTTTGCGTCTCCATTTGCGATGAGCAGAACGTACCACAAATTGTATAGCAGCAGAACTATTTTGTTCATGGACACGCGCAAGTACATTGAGGAGAGATGAGAGAGGGTCTGAGTCCATTTTTTTGTATGTTTTGAAAGGGAATACATGGACATTTTTGCCTACAATATAGGCCCCCACAATAGAACTCTTGTTGGTAAATATATTATAATCAACCATTGTCTCTATATGAGCATACGGATATTGCGCATTTATTTGTTGTTCCAAAAATCCTTTGAGCTTGTGTGGTACCGCGACATAGAAATTGATGAGATTGTTGTGTACGACCATCTCAAAAGAAAAATGGTCATTTCTTCCTTTGAACCATTTGTGTATACCACGCTGAGCACGCAGACCTGCTACTGTAGCAAAGATTGTTTCAGTGATTCCTATCTCTTCTCTAACTTGCTCCAATCGTTCTTCTTGAGATGCATTGCTTGAACCTTCTGATTTTTTTTCTTTTGGTACCATGATACTGAGAACGGTGAGATCAAATGCATGTTTAATTTTGAAAATTGATCTCGTAAACGAGCGTACTATAAAAACAACTCCAACAATAAGGAGGAGTACAGAACCTATGATGGTCATATTGACGAGCATGGCATCGTCTATAGGCGACGATGGCTGTGCCAAGAGAGCTTCGTCAATGACCGTGAATTGAAATAGTCCGACAAACATAGCATCATTTTTGCTGATAGTCTTTGAGGCTAAATATCTTGTCTGCTTTTATTTTTGCTTCTTGTTCCAAGAAAAATCTATTTATACCAGGGAGCATCCTCAGCCATTCCAGAAGAAGCTTGAAAATTTCTTTTATCTTGACATGGGTGCTTTTCATGAGTTGTCTAATTTGCCAAGCAGTTTCTTCCCCTTTTATTTTGAATTCTTGTTGTTGGATGGGGGTGAGCTCTCTATATGCATCTTCGAGCCCTTCTTGCATAACATGTTCTATGCGTACGGTGACGTCATCTTTGATCTGAGGTATGGTAATTTGTTTTTTCTTTTTTAATTTTAACTTTTTTTTGAGATTGTCTATCTTTTCGTCGAGTGTTTCATTTTCTGGAGTCGTCTGTCTTTTTTGCTCTGTTTCTTTTGGGGATTCAAATTCAACCGGTGCTTCTGGTTTCTGTGTTTGTGTTTCTGGAGCAGGGATTTGACTTTCACGCGATATATGATCGGGTATGAATTCTGGAGGAGGAGGTATCGGCGGGAACCCTTCTGTTTGTTCGTTTGGTACAGACTCTATGTATTCAGGTTGTATTGGCATTGGTTCATCTGCCATATGATACAGTAATCACTCACGCGATGTGGTGAGTTTGAAGAAATAAATAATATGCTACTAGTATATCAAAAAAAATAAAAAAGAGCTATAACAAGCTCTTGATTGTTGATAAGATTAATTTTTTTTGAATCGCAATAACAAGAAAAAAGGAATAAGACACAGTGTATATGCTACCACCGTGCCACCGATAATGCCAAATGCAGGATATGTCCAGTGTACTGCCAATACATACAGCGTGTAGATGATTGAACCAAAAGGAATTGACCTCGCTACTTTGGACAGCATGCCAGGATCATAGTACCATCGCAAGATAATGAATGTAGAGCTATATGTTGCAGGGAAACTACTCAGTACCCCTCCCCAAAATGGATGCAGGGTTTTTGATAGATATACTGCAAGCGTAATAATGGATCCGGCAAATAATGCACGTCCTATTTTTTGCCAGAGAGAATATGTGAGAGGAGCGATATGTTCTGGTGCATTATTTTTTTTCGTCAAGAAGTAATAACCCATGATAAGTCCTATACTATATAGGATAAGCGAGGCGACGATATGAGAAAATTTGAATATGGCAATAGGAATGGCAATACTAGACCAGATGGCAAGTGCTCCGAGAAAACTTAGTATGATTGAATATATACGGGGTAGTTTTATTTTGGAAAGATAGACAAATGCTATAGTAAACAAACTAACTGCCAAGTTTGCTGCAATCGTAGCCGGGACTACTTGTGCCGCTGCACTAGGAGATACAGTCCATGCCATGAATATATAGGCAATGAGTGCAGTAGAAGGTAATGATAATATAGATCCTGCTATTTTTTTATTGGCACGTTCGGCTATATATCCGAGTAATGCAATTACAAAACCACCAACAAAAAATGATATGATGAGTTGGTAGATAAAAAGTTTACTCATGTTATAATTTTTACTCTGCCGACTTCACCTGTTTGTAATCGTACTTTGATTCCATGTGGGTGAGTGGGGGAGTTGGTGAGGATATCTTGAACAATACCATCCAAGAGTTTACCAGTCGGCTGATCTTTTTTGAGTACAATTGATACGTGTACCCCAGGTTTGATATTTGCTCTTTTAGTTCCATCCATAGTTAATTTAGACTTTCTTCAAAAGTTCCCCACACACAACATTTGGTCGTGTATCTGCGTGCACAATTGAGTGATTCACAGTTTTGTTTGATAAATTCATTCCATTTTTGTTCAAGTTCTTTTGGTGTAGTTCCATCGCCATCGTGATTCATTTTGCATGAATTTGTACCACATGTATTTGTCATAGTTATAATTTGTTAATTTTTTGTCCTTCTTTCGTATCTTCCACATCAAAGTTTAATTTTTTAATCTCATCACGCAACCGGTCTGATTCGGTCCAGTTTTTTTCTGTTCGTGCTTTCAGGCGTGCATCGAGGATATTTTGGACTTCAGTAGGGATTACAATTGTTTCTTCCTTAGCATCTAAGTTTAATCCGAGGACTTTATCAAAATCAAGTAAGGTCTCTTTAGTTATATCTTTTTCTTTTATGGCTTGCCATATCCATGCTAGTGCATTAGGTATGTTGAGGTCATCATTTATCCATTCATTAAATTTATCTTTAAACCAAGAATCTTGTTTTTTGTGGTCGGGCAACGATTCTACTTGCTGCTGTAATTTTTTGAGAGCAGTTTGAGATGCCTCTAACGCCTCCCACGAAAAATTTAATTGTTTACGATAGTGCGTTTGTAGCAAGAAATAGCGATAGGCGAGTGGTGAGATGCCTTTTTCTTTGAGGGTTTCTAAGGTGATAAAATTATTTTCAGATTTCGCCATTTTGCCTTCATTTACCAACAAAAATTCTCCATGCATCCAATAATTTGCAAGCGGTTTATCGTATGCTGCTTCGCTTTGTGCTATTTCATTTGTGTGATGAACTGGCACATGATCAATGCCACCACAATGAATATCAAATGGCTGTCCTAAATATTTTGCAGACATTGCTGAACATTCTATGTGCCAACCTGGAAATCCCATTCTCGTTTGGCCTTGGCCTGCACCGAATGGCGCTGGCCATTCCATTTGACGTTTAGATTTTGGCTGATCACCCTCCGGGTGTCGTTCACTTCGTTCACTCCATTTCCAGAGAGCAAAATCGTGTGCATTTCTTTTTTCTCCCAAATCAACACGAGCCCCTGCTTTTAATTCTTGATTTTGTAGATTAGCAAGTTTGCCATAATCAGCCAGTTTGGTTGTATCAAAATAAATACCATCTGATGTTTCATAGGTAAATCCTTTGTCTGTCAGTTTTTGAACCAAATTAATTTGTTCCTCAATATGATCAGTTGCTTTGCACCAAATGTTTGGTTCAAGAATATGTAGATCTTTTAAATTTTGCTTAAACGCTTGCGTATAAAATTCTGCAATTTCCCAAGCAGTCTTACCTTCACGTTTGGCTCCTTTTTCCATTTTGTCTTCGCCTTCATCTGCATCAGATGTGAGATGCCCTACATCAGTAATATTCATCACATGATTGACAGTGTATCCATTATATTGCAAAACACGTTTGAGAATATCTTCAAAAACATAGGTGCGCAAATTTCCTATGTGCGCATAGTTGTACACGGTAGGTCCACAAGTGTAGAGACCTGCTGTATGAGCCTGTAGAGGGTTGAATTCTTCTTTTTTGCGAGTGAGAGTATTATAGAGAGTGAGCATAAGATTTATATATGAATATAGAGTATTATATTGTGGTGTATTATAGGTGAGAAGAGTGGAGTTGTAAATCCCATATAGATAGTTTGAAATATATGTTTACTATTGACTTTTTGTATTAATCATGATATAAAGTCATGTTTTGGAAATTAAGAGGGCGCTGCGATGGAAATTGGATAAATGCCCATGGACGCGATCGGTAAGCTCACGACAGGGGCGCGCTACGAGCTGGCGCAAGGGTGCCTCTCCCGGTTCAAGGAGAGTTTTGTTCCCGAGCACCTTCTCCCCAAGCTCATGAGATGGTTCTTCCACAGTGAGGAGGAGGCCGCTCAGTTCATCGAGATGCGTTCGCAGGATGCGATAACATTCTCGCCGGGTCTCCAGACGGTCGAGGAGATCGTCGGGCGGATGCTCCATGACGTCGACAGTCGGCGCACTGGCATGGGACAGGTCGGGTGGCTCGCGGGCTATCTCGCCATGTCCCTGCTCCGTGAATTCGCCGAGGCCGGCAACAAGTAGAGGGCTACAATCGCAGCGTCCACAGCCCTCTTAGTTTCCAACATAGATCCACGTATATAGCGTGGATTTTTTGATACATAATCTATTTTATTGTATACTTACTTTGTTTTAACAAAATAACATTACTACTATGCGTCTTCTATTACGTTGGGCTCTCAATGCGGCCACATTACTTCTCCTTGCTATATACTTGCCTGGTATTGGGGTGAGTGGTTGGTATGCTGCATTTGTCGCGGCTTTTGTACTAGGGCTTGTGAATGCGATTATCCGACCAATTTTGTTGTTACTTACATTGCCGGTGAATTTGTTGAGTCTTGGTTTATTTACGTTTGTCATCAATGCTTTGTTATTTTGGTTTGTATCTACTGTGGTAGATGGATTTGAGGTGGATGGTTTCAAGTCAGCATTTCTTGGCGCTCTTATTATGACTATTGCAAGTTGGTTCATTGGAAAAATATTTAAAAAACATACATAATAAACATCATTATAAATGATATATGATACGTGGGTGAAAGTTATCATTTATCATTTATTTATACATATGAAATTTTTTTTATTTTCTCTCTTAGTTTTATTATCATTTCCAGTCTCTGTTCATGCGGTTACGGGATTTCTCGGTAGCCAAGGCGTGTGGATGTCTGAAGGCAAGACATTTGCAGGGGACACGGTGAAGCTTTATACCGTAGTGGTAAATAATAGCGCGCCACGATTATCTCTTACCGTTGAATTTTATAATGGAAGTACATTTATCAAAAGTGTCGCAGTTCCCAATCTTACATTTGAAGAAGCAAAACAGGTCTGGGTAGAATATACGCTTCCTGCAGGTGAACAACAATTTTCTGCAAAACTCACACAACTTGATGCACGTGATCAGGTGGGTAATTCAGTCGACGCAAATATTACTCAGACAGAACAGCAGTCACAAACGTATGATGTGGATTTGGATACGGATGGAGATGATATAGGAAATAAACAAGATACTGATGATGATAATGATGGATTGGCTGATACCAAGGAGTCTGAGATTGGCTCTGATCCTCTAAAAAAAGATACAGATGGCGATGGACTGGATGACAAAATAGAAGTAGACAAAGGGCTTTCTCCTACAAGTACTGATACTGATGGGGATGGACATAATGATAATGTAGATCTGTTTCCAACCAACAAAAGTGAATGGGCTGATATAGACAAAGATGGCACAGGAGATAACGCTGATACAGATGATGATAATGATGGATTGAGTGATAGTGATGAAGCAATATTTGGGAGTGATCCTCACAATGTTGATTCAGATGGAGATGGACTTACTGATGGTGAGGAAAAAGAAAAAGGGAGCAGTCCTACATCCAAAGACACTGATGCGGATGGTATTTTGGATAAAGATGAAATAGAAAATGGTACCAATCCAGCCAAAGCAGACAGTGATGAGGATGGTCTAAATGATGGAGAAGAATATAGTATGAAGACTGACCCTCTCAAAAAAGACACAGATGAAGATGGGTTGAGTGATGGTGATGAAAAAAATAAAGGCACGGATCCTCTCAAAAAAGATACAGACGGAGATGGTGTGGATGATATGACTGATATGTTTCCACTAGATAGTGAAGAATCTCAAGATACGGACCTTGATGGTATAGGAAACAATGTAGATACTGATGATGATGGAGACACTATTTCCGATGAAGCAGAACAAACACAAGGTACCAATGCACTCAAAAAAGATACAGACAGTGATGGCATAGATGATGACAAAGAATTGCAAGCAGGCACCAATCCCAATAATCCTGATTCGGACAATGATGCCATGGTCGATGGTGAAGACAAGGACCCTTTAGTGTTTAGCGAACATCGTCAATGGTTTAGTACGACCGCATTGATTGTTTTGGCTAGTTTAGCTTTCCTTTGTTTCTTGGCATTTAGTATTGTATATTATCTCAAGTGGACCAAGAGAGATGAAAATATAAATACCACAAGTGCTGATGAGGAAGACGAAGATGATGATGTTCGTGAAGAAGAAAATGAGGATGATAACGATGAATAAATAAGAAGAGAAGTTGTTAAAGTTGTTAAAGTTGTTGATGTTGCTAAATTTTTGAAATTTTGTCATCAGTTAAGAATCTCAAAAACTTCAAACTATATGAAAAATTATTCTTCAAATCGAGCACAAAAAGGAAAGACAGCCTATCGTACACCGAGTTTGTTTAAGGCAAATAAGGCGATGCAGACAAGTCAATTGAAAATGAGAAGCAAGAAAACCCGAAATCCTAATATCGAAATACTAAACAAATCTAAATATTGAATGTTCAAAATTTTTGTTTTGATTTTAGTATTTTGGTAATTTTATATTGTTTAGAATTTCGAATTTAGAGTTTAATTAGTTAGAATGCTTTATGTATACTATTATATCTTTGGGTGGTTCTATCATCATTCCAAAAACAGGGTTTGATATTTTATTTTTGAAAAAATTTAGAAAACTTATTTTGGATGAAGTGAAAAAAGGGCAGAAATTTGTACTCATGATTGGTGGTGGGGCGACATGTCGACAATATCAAGATGCCCTCAAAAAAACTGTCTCACTTAAAGATGTGGAACTCGATTGGATGGGAATATACACGACAATTCTCAACGCACAGTTTGTAAAATTTATTTTCAAAGATTATGCGTATGGTGATGTTGTCATTGATCCTACGAAGAAAATAAAAACAAATAAGCCAATTATTGTCGCGGGTGGATACAAGCCGGGCTGGAGTACTGACATGGATGCTGTTTTATTTGCCAAAACATATGGCGCCAAAGAAGTAATCAATCTTTCAAATATCGATTACGTATATACAAAAGATCCTGCTAAATTTATAGATGCGCAGAAAATAGAACACATGGATTGGAAAACATTTCGCAAAGAAGTTGTGGGCGAAATATGGGATCCGGGGAAAAACGCGCCGTTTGATCCGGTTGCTAGTAAAGAAGCACAAAAATTAGGTCTGAAAGTTTGTATCTTGAAAGGGACTGGTTTGGAAGAAGTGAAGAACGTTTTGACAGGGAAGAAATTTAAGGGGACAATCATCGGATAAGATATTGGATATTAGGATATTGAATATTAGCGAGCCGCTCGAGAGGGCGGTTTTGCGTATTGATTTTTTGGTTTAGATAGGTTATGTTATCTGAGTCATGAGTTACAAAATATGAGTGATGATGTACAACTTATCAAGGATAAACTTGATGTCGTGGATTTGATTGGGGAGTATGTCCAACTCAAGCCTGCTGGTATCAACCATAAGGGTCTGTGTCCATTTCATCATGAAAAGACGCCATCCTTTATGGCAAGTCGCGAGCGACAAAGCTGGCATTGTTTTGGTTGTGGGAAAGGCGGAGACATTTTTACATTTGTCGAAGAAATGGAAGGTATGGAATTCCGTGAGGCACTCAAATATCTGGCAGACAAGGCAGGAATACAACTCACGAATAATTTTCAAAATGAAGTGCAGAGTAGCCAAAAAAATAGAATAAAGGAAATCAATCGAGCTGCTGCATTATTTTTTCATAATTTCTTGTTGAGGATGGATGCATCCAAAATAGCGCGGGAGTATTTACATACGAGAAAATTGACCGATGAGACAATTATTGAATGGCAGATAGGATTTATTCCAGATCAATGGGATTTGCTTACGCAGTATTTGCTCAAAAAAGGATTTGCAATAGATGACCTCGTTGTATCAGGGCTTACCATAAAAAAGGATAATGCAAACATACAAAGCATGAAAGGCTTTTATGATCGTTTTCGTGGGCGTATTATGTTTCCTATTTGGGATATACACGACAATGTCGTAGGATTTACTGGACGCGTGCTTGTAGAGACAGAGCATAGTGGTGGAAAATATGTAAATACGCCACAGACACCAGTGTATGACAAATCACGTGTAGTCTTTGGACTCAACAAGGCAAAAAAAGAAATCAAACACAAAGATTTGATTGTTATGGTCGAAGGGCAAATGGATGTTATTGCATGTCATCAGACGGGGATGAGCAATGTGATTGCAACGAGCGGTACTGCAATGACCGAAGAACAAGTGAGATTATTGAAACGATATTCACAAAATATGAATATGGCATTTGATGCAGATGCCGCGGGTATCGCTGCAGCAAAACGAGGTATAGATATTGCTATAGAAGAGGGTATGAATATGCGTGTTATACAGATTCCAGATGGAGCGGGCAAAGATCCAGATGAATGTATAAAACAAAATAAACAGACATGGTTCGATGCAGTCGCACATGCAGAGGATGTTATGCAGTGGTATTTCAATCGAGCATTCGCAGGCAAAGATATACATAATCCAAAACAAAAGCAGGTTATAGCAACTGAATTGCTTCGTGAAATTGGCCGCATACCCTATGCAGTAGAGAGAGATCACTGGTTGCAAGAACTTGGCGTTCGGCTGGGTGTGGATGTGGCAGTGTTGCGTGATGATATGGCGCGGGTAAAAAGTGAGGAAAAAAATAATAAACCAAGAAACCAAGAAACCAAGAAACCAACACCGATACAATCTGTAGAAAAGACGCGTTTAGATTTGTTGATTGAACGTCTTCTCATATTAATGTTGCGATTTCCAGATATAATTCGAAATTCGAAATTCGAAATTCGAAATTCTGTCTTGTCCACAGGTCCCTATGCTTCTCTTTACGAAACAGTGCAAAGACAGTATACTAGTGGAGGTATTATTATTGACCAATTGCATGACGAGTTTGATCATCCTGGTCAAGAAAATATAATTGATATACTTCTCATGGCTGGTGAGAAGGATTTTGCTACATTGACGTCTGGAGAAGTTGAGAAAGAATTTAGCAATTTGTGCGTATTAATTAAGGATGAATGGCAGAAGCAAGAACAAAAGAGATTGCAGCAAGAAATCATTCAAGCTGAGAAAGCTCATGACACAGAAAAAATAAATATTTTGATGGAAGAATTTAAAAAATTAACGTCATAATACAGGTATTGGGTTTTAGGTAAGTTTAGGTTTTAGGGATACCCCCTAATACCTAATACCTAATACCTAAAACCTAATAATCAAATTCCAATGCCTCGGAAAACACATACAACCAAGGCTACAGCGAGAGCCAGTCAAAAGACTACTCGCAAAAAAATAACTGCCCAAAAGGCAGCCACCAAAAAACGAGCTATAGCTCGTACCAAAACTACCCGCACCATATCTACGCGGGCACTGCGTACCAAGACTTCTCGCAGTACAACAAAGAAGTCTTCGCAAAAAAAAGTTACACTGCGAAAAGATGTAACACAAAAAAGAGGAGCCACCTCGCATGGTGGACAGACAAAAAAGAGAACGTCATCTCACGATAGGCGTGTTTTCTATACACCAGAGCATCGTAAACCTTTGGTTGAAGAACCATTTGTCCCACCGACAGAAGAGCAGATTATTCAGCTCGTGCAAAAAGGACGAAATAGAGGTTTTCTTACAGAACGGGAAACCATGATGCTTTTTAGTCGGGTGGAGCATTATGTAGATTTGTATGAATTTTTCTTGAGTTTACTCGACAAAAACAGTGTCGCGATTGTTGAAGCACAAGAGGGTTTGCTTGGAGCCAGTCGTCGTGAACAAAAGACAGAGGTTATCAGTGGACTTCAAGGAGAACAACCCGATGTGGAATCCGGAGTATTTTTTGATCTTGGGAGTATATCTCAGGATTCTATCCAGATGTATTTGCGTGAAATAGGCAAGGTATCACTCCTCAGTGCTGAAGAAGAAGTCACGCTTGCCAAAGCAAAAGAACGTGGAGACAAAAATGCAGAACGCAGAATGATCGAAGCAAATCTTCGCCTTGTTGTGTCTATTGCAAAGAAATTTGTAGGCAAGTCGTTATCACTTCTTGATCTTATCCAAGAGGGAAATATTGGTTTGTTTCGCGCAGTAAAGAAATTTGACTATCGCAAAGGATACAAATTTAGTACGTATGCGACATGGTGGATTCGTCAAGCTATTACACGCGCTCTTGCAGATCATTCTCGTACGATTCGTATTCCCGTGCATATGGTCGAGACTATCAATCGTCTCATGCAAGTGTCACGTAGGCTTTTGCAAGATTTGGGACGTGATGCCACTCCAGAAGAAATCGCAGCTGAGATGGGTGAGGACATAGAAAAGGTAAAGCACATCATAAAAATTTCTCAAGATACTGTCTCGCTCGAAACATCAGTAGGGGATGATGACGATGATGATACATCACTTTCTGATTTTATTGAGGATGTCAAAAATATTAGTCCATCCCAAGCAGCAGGAGCAGAGCTTTTGCGTGATTATATTCAGATTGCTATCCAAGATCTCTCACCTCGTGAAAAGAAGATTCTCGAGATGCGATTTGGACTAAGTGATGGCGTGACACACACGCTCGAGGAAGTCGGCAAAGAGTTTGGCGTGACACGTGAACGTATTCGTCAGATAGAAGCCAAGGCGCTTGAGAAAATAAAAGGTTTTGATGTGATAAATAAGTTGAGTGATTATTAGGAGATAATGATTCTAAAATAGGTATATGAAATATATTTATATAGGGGGAATCTTTGTATTAGTATTCCTACTTGGTGCAGCATGTAACCCTGTACCTTATGAGACAGGGAATAATAATGGGGGTGCGGCATCTAGAGAAAATTCAGTGGGACAACCAGAGATGAGTGATACTAGCAGTACCGCATTAGACACTACCAGTACGTCTCGGACAAGTGAACGGGCAACGTTGGAAAATGAATTGCGTCAGGCGTTCGTACTGAAATATGGCCGTCCCTCAGATGGTGTACGTATTGAAATAGGACTTGCAAGAGATAATACATTTGTGCGAGGACAGGTAGGTTTTATTAATCCAGATGAATCTGAAGTTGGTGAAGGAGGTATTTTTTTCTCAGTTAGAGATTCCATAACAGGTGAGTGGATTATTGTACATGATGGTAATGGTACAATACCATGTGAACCTCTTGAATTGGCAGATTTTCCTCGAGATATGATGGGTGATTGTTATAGAGAGTAAACAGAAATAAGCGCATTAAAAAGAACCCTTACTAAGGGTTCTTTTTGCTATTCTTATTACCAAATTTGATAATCAAAACAGTCGAAGGAGGGCGCGATGAACGTACGCGCCTTCCTTGTTGCGTTGCCCGATGTAATATCGGGCCGTGCGGTGATTGAGGCTGTTGCCATCGTCACCACTCCCTCCTTCGACTTGTGGCTACGCCACCGGACGCGGCGGCATCTGGCGCCGCTGCTCGATCATAGCCGCGTCGTAGGCGCGGGCGGCCGCGCGCCCGATGATGTCGCCCATGGAAGAGACACTCAGACAGACCCCGACCATCGTGTTCACGCCAGCCTTGTCTCTGGAGGCTCGACTGGTCTCGATCCTGATGACCCTGTCGTGGATCGGTTCGGTGTTGGGGTCGAAGTTCCTGAGCACCCACACCTCGTCCATCACGGTCATCTCGCCCTGGATGATCCGGCCGATCAGGACGGTCCCACGTCGGGATCCCCCATTCTGTCGCATCGCACGCGACGAGTGGAGAACCCCAGTGACTTCCATCTGGAAGTCTTTGCCCATGAGTACCATGTTCACCGAAACCATGCTACCTGCCATCTTTCACCTCCTGTGGTGATGGCGGTTGAAGCGACAAGTGAGAGATTAATGTATAGAGAAGAATTTGTCAACAAAAAAACCACGCCGAGTACTACTTGGAGTGGTTTTTACTACTATTCTCATCATTTTGCTGAAGATAGTAGTCGAAGGAGGACGCGGATCTACAAGCGATGCGTCCTCCCTTGTGTGCCATATAGGCTTTTGGGTTTTGAAGGCGTGCATACACGCTTGCAAAACCGTTCCCTCCTTCGACTTGTGGCTCTGTTGACCTTGTCAGCCCACCCGCCGCGAGGTGGTGGCGTCGATCTGCCGGCTGGCGCTCGGGCAGAGCCAAGCGAGTGTGCCTTCCACATGACGGAAGGTCAACGCTGCCCGCCTGCCGCGACAGACACAGGTGGTCAGCTCGCACATATGCGTGTTGACCTCGTTCCGGCGGGGGTTGGGGGTCACGAGCCTGATCTGGCGGTGGCGCGAGTCCTGGGACATCGGTCCTCCTTTGAGAAACCCACCATTTGGCGGATGAATACGGACATTAAGTTAGCAAATTTATATGTTTTTGTCAACAAAAAACACTCCCATACCAAGAGAGTGCTTCAGTGATTTTGTGCTCCAGTGCTTAAGCGCTTATATGATTTTCACCACATTCCACCAGTTTTCTATATATTCCGCACGTTTATTTTGATATTTGAGATAATAGGCATGTTCCCATACATCAAGTGCAAGTATAGGTTCATGTCCGAGCGTGAGAGGGGAATCTTGATTGGGCAGGGCGCAAATTTCTAGTTTGTCATTTTTGTCGCGCACCAACCATACCCAGCCCGAGCCGAACAACATTTTGGCAGTATTGGAAAATTCTTCTTTGAATTTTTCCACTGAGCCAAAGGTTTCAGTGATTTTCATTTTTAGATTATAATCAGTTTCTTTTTTCGGATCCATTATAGACCAAAAAATATTGTGATTGACATAGCCTCCGCCATGGTTTTTTATTTTTACACGATCAGCTTCGGACACGGGCAGGCTATTCAAGCCACGGAGGATATCCTCTGCTTTTTTTTCTTGTAGTTCGGGATAATTTTCAAGCGCTTTGTTGAAATTATCACAATATGCTTGGTGATGTTTTGTATAGTGTATCTCCATGGTCCGTGCGTCGATATATGGTTCGAGCGCATCAAACGAATAGAGGAGTTTATTAAGTTCGTGTTTCATAAGATTGGGTTTATATGTTTACATAAATAATACTTATATGGTATTATATACCGTGCATATCGTCAAGTCATGCATATATACCTGTGTATGATTTATCCACTAATTGCTCGATACATACGGATATGATATAATCTACAAGCTTACTATTAATATATATAATTTATATAATCTTACTATGTCAGAAGAACAAAAAGCAACCAAAAATATTTGGGATATGATGTCTCCACAGCAGACTTTTTTTGTGGGTCTCGTAGGTGGAGCAATGGTACTGTGTACTATAGGATTCTTTTTATTGCTGGGCATTATGATCAAAGGTGGCATGCCTACACGTGCCAATGCAGCTGCCAATATAGATGATGAAGTAGCAGCAGGACCAGAAAAGTTTAGCGCATGTCTTGACGATGGGAAGTACGCCAACACAGTGAAAGCAGATATGCAACTTGGTGCTAGTCTTGGTGTCAATGGTACACCTGCTACATTTATCAATGGATATCTCTTGAGTGGAGCATTGCCATATAGTGCACTCAAACAAGTCGTAGATACCGTACTTGCAGGCAATACTCCAGATTTTGATTTTATGAAAGATCGTGAGACAGGAAAGATTGTAAAAGTAGATATGCCAGAATTACCCAATGTTGAATGGGCAGGCAATGAAAGTGCTTCGGTGACTGTAGTAGAATTCTCAGATTTTGAATGTCCTTATTGTGCAAATTTTGAACCAAGCATAGAACAACTTCTTGCAGAATATAGCGACAAAATTAAGTTTACCTATCGTCATTTCCCTCTATCATTTCATGCTAATGCACAAAAGGCAGCTGAGGCATTTGAATGCGCCAAAGAACAGGGTAAATGGCTTGAGATGCACAATAAATTGTTTGATTTGTCAGCTGCAAGCAACCTTAGTTTGACAAGCTACAAGAAAGCAGCCACAGAGCTTGGACTTAAATAAATTACTTTCCCAAACACACAAGACCACCTTATTGGTGGTCTTGTCATTTCAATATATATTTTGTATACTACGTCCTGTTAGTTTAATAATACTATTTTTGTATGAGAAAGTTATTTTTATATGGTATTCTTTTTTTGATGAGTTTTTTTGTTTTTGGAAATTCTTTGGTGCGTGCAGAAGGTGTTCCTGAGGACACCGAAGGACAAAAGATAGAATATGTTTTGTTTCATCTTGAAACGTGTCCCCACTGTCGGGATGAGATCAAATTTATTGAGAGGAAACTTATCCCAAAGTATGGGAATTATATTGATCTCAAAATGTACGAGGTGAGTAGTGTTGAAAATCAAAAAATATTTGCTCAGTATCAACAATACTACAATGTCAGAGGCGGGGGGGTTCCTGTCGCGGTCATAGATGGAGAAGTGGTATACGGGTATGGCAATGACGATACGACAGGCAAACAAATTATGGGAATTGTAGAGAGTAAACTGACTGGCAGAGGCCTCATACAACAACAAAATACAGATTCACAAGCCTGTGAAGACGGCAAAGAATGTATCAATGTGCCTGTGCTTGGTAGGATAGACGCTACATCTTTTTCGCTTCCTATTTTGACCGTTGTGCTTGGTTTCCTCGACGGATTCAATCCGTGCGCCATGTGGGTGCTCTTGTTTTTGATTTCACTTCTTCTTGGTATGCAAAACAAGAAGCGTATGTGGCTTTTGGGAAGCATTTTTATTGTTACGTCTGGGCTTGTGTATTTCATTTTCATGGCTGCATGGCTTCAATTCCTCATGTTTATTGGTATGATTGTGGTTGTGCGTGTGGTCATAGGTCTTGTCGCCACAGGTGTTGGTGGTATGCAGTTGCGTGATTGGTGGAAAAATAGAAAGTCAGACGGCGTAGTCTGCAAAGTATCTGGCAAAGAGGGCACCAAGAAGACATTTGAAAAAATAAAAGATATTGTGCATCGCAAGAGTCTGTGGTGGTCTATTTTGGGTATTATTATTTTGGGTTTTTCTGTAAATTTGGTCGAGCTTGCATGTTCTGCAGGATTTCCTGCTATATTTACCCAAGTACTTGCGATAAATGATTTGCCTATGTGGCAACGTTACTTGTACATGTTTGGGTATATCGTATTCTACATGTTTGATGATATGGTGATTTTTATACTTGCTATGGTAACGCTCAAGTCAAAAGTGGTTGGGGGCAAGTACGCAAAATATACCAATCTTATTGGTGGCGCTCTCATATTTATTTTGGGGTTGCTTCTTATCTTCAAACCAGGGTGGTTGATGTTTGGATAGCATCGATTTAGACTCCTGTCTGTGCCGACAGGCAGGGATTAAAATAGATTACACTGATTAAAAAATCCGCTGTTAGCGGATTTTATTCTTCCCGTACAAATGTGAAGTGGGGAACTATATCTCCATTCCATTTGACATTGTCTGTGAACAATTCTATGGGTCTAATCCAAAATTTGCTTTCAGGATTGTCATACAGAGTTTCGTATACGACAAATTTTTCTAGTGTTTCACTGTGTTTAGCAACAAAATGTACACGATATTCTTTTCCTTTGTAGTGGCGGTAGATGCCGGGTTTGATGTCCATTTATTTTGATGTGATATGTACGAGAATTAGTGCAATTACGAAGCAGATACTATATGCAATGAGGAGGTTGAGCCAAAATGTTTTGACAAATTGGACATTGAGCCACAGGAGGACAAGACTAAAACATATAGCACCTATAGCCCCATAGATTCCTCCGACAAGGAATTCACGAGACGCGCCTCTATTGCTCATGGTAACCAAGATGTATGATACGACAAATACAATAGGAATGCCCCCAATAGCTCCTGCTAGTTTTGGGCTAGAGAATTTGGCAATAAGCAAAATGACTGCTGTCGCAGCTGCTGAGGCAAGACTTTTGATGAAGATATCCATATAAGAAATTTTATCAGATTTTAGTTTGGAAAACAATGCTATTGTCCATTTGAAATAAATCAGCCATACTATGCGTACTATATAAGAACTATGACTGTATCATTGGCCGAAAAAACCGACAATGAACTGGTAGAATTAACCCTCCAAAATCAGGAGTATTTTGCGTATATCATAGAACGTTACAAAGGAAAATTGTTATCATATATCAAGCGTATCTCAGGCTTAGACTATGAAGATGCCGAAGACGTGTTGCAGGAAGTATTGGTGAAAGTATACTATAATTTGAATGGTTTTGACCTTAAACTTAAATTCTCGTCTTGGATATATCGTGTCGCACACAATGAAGCAATAAGTGAATTGCGCAAGAGAAATGTACGTCCTCTTTATTATGTACAAGATGAAGATCTCGCACGTATCGCAGATGGACTCGATATGTCTCATGAGGTAGACATGCATGTGTTGCAAGACGACATCAATGTAACTCTTTCGAAGATGGATAAAAAATATAGAGAAGCGCTCGTTCTCAAGTTTTTGGAAGAAAAAGATTATAATGAAATTTCAGACATTTTGAAAAAACCAATAGGCACTGTAGGGACACTTATCAACCGAGCAAAAAAACAATTTAAAAAATTATATGGAACAAGAACATAATACAATTACAGATAAAATTTTGGACAAAATCAAAGATATAAAACCGAAGTCCCGGTTTAGTTTTCTTGCAAAAAATTACGCATTTTGGGGTGCAGGTGTAGTCTCTATTGTCATTGGGGCAATCACCGTGTCAGCTATATTATTTGTTCTGCTCAATCAAGACTGGGATTTGACAGGGAGAGCTGGAGGGATGTGGCATGTGCTTTTGTTTGTATTGCCATATTTCTGGATTGCTGTGTTTGTCTTGTTTGTTATAATTGCATATTATGAAGTGAGGCATATCGAAGGTGGTTATAGGGTGACCCTGCCTATTATTATTGGCGCGTATTTCGTTGCTTCTATTGTGCTTGGAATAGGAATGTATACAGTCGGCGTAGGAGAACGCACTGAAAAAACTTTTGTTGACCATGCTCCTTTGTATGGACGATTGTCTGAGCCGCGTCACGAGATCTGGCATAGTCCAGAACAGGGTTTGTTGCTTGGTATGATTGCTGAAATTCAAGATGACAAGATAATTATACTCAATGACATTGAACAAGAAGTTTGGACCGTAAATATTGTAGATGTACGTTTTCCTCCATCTATTCCTTCGCTTCAAGTTGGGATGCTTATCAAATGTGCTGGAGAAGTGACTGGTGATCATATGTTTGAGGCAGAAATTATTCGCCCTCATCTCATGCCGATGCATCCAATGATGAAAAATATGAAAGAAATTGATCCGCGACTACGTATTAGTAGATGAGCCAACTGATATTATCATGTGCACATGAGATATCGACGGACACGCGCGTATAATTATTAATTATAAAATATATTATGAAGAAAACAGCATATTTTGTTCTTGGGAGTGTTGCTGCATTGGCAGTGCTCGTCGTAGGGGCATTGACCGTAAGCGCAGCACAACAAGAGTCTGATATAAACACAGATACAAGTGATCGTCCTATGTGGGGTCATATGATGCGCGGTGAAGGAGGCCTAAATGAAGAACATAGAGCAGAGATGGACAGTCTATTGCAAGTAGGGAATTACGATGCATGGAAAGCAGCTATGGAAACTCATGCTACAGAAATGGGCAAAGATACACCTCCTATGCTGGAGCAGGTTACTGCTGAAAATTTTGATAGATTTGTAGAAATGCATAATCTTATGAAAGCAGGCGATCGTGATGGTGCAAAGGCTATTGCAGATGAACTTGGTTTGAAAGAGATGGGGTTAGGACGTGGTGGTAAGATGATGAAAGGGTTTGGAGATAGAGAATTTAAGGATGTAAATGGTGATGGCGTATGCAATCACGTTGATATGGAAACAGAAGTGCAGGTACAAAGTTAAACGATTTATATAGAATATTTAGTTTGAATCACTCAGAAAACTGGGTGATTCTTTGTTTTTGGCATAGGTAGAGTCGTTATACTTGACATTTTTATTTTAATCATATATAATTGGGCTAAATTAAGCGAAATAAGGAATAGAACACGAATAAGACGAATTGAACGAATCTAAACGAATTCGTTTGTATTAGTTTCATTCGTTAAATTCACGTTTCATTACTATTTTTATGGAAATTCGCAACATCGCCATTATTGCTCATGTTGATCATGGCAAGACAAAATTGACCGATGCTCTCATGCGCCAGACCGGCATGGTGACAGATGATAGTGTAAGCATGGATAGCAATGCGCTTGAGAAAGAGCGCGGTATTACGATTTATTCAAAAAATACATCAGTCTTTTATAAAGATACAAAAATTAATATCGTAGATACTCCAGGCCATGCGGATTTTGGCTCAGAAGTTGAACGTGTCCTCCGATCTATTGACTCTGTTTTGCTTGTAGTAGATGCGCAAGAAGGTCCCATGCCTCAGACAAAATTTGTATTGAAAAAATCACTTGAACTTGGACTTAAACCTATTGTGGTGATTAATAAAATAGATAAACCAGCAGCACGACCAGAATGGACACAAGAAAAAGTTTTGGAATTGTTTATGGATCTTGGTGCCAATGATGAACAACTTGATTTCACGACCGTGTATGCGATTGCGAAGCAGGGGATTGCAAAAAAGAATTTGGTTGATGAATCCAATGATTTGACTCCCTTGCTTGATACTATCTTGGAAAAAGTACCAGCAGTAAAAGCAGATACGACTCTCCCATTTACCTTCCAACCATTCAATCTTGCGTATGACAACTATCTGGGTCGTATGGGTATTGGACGTATGTACCAAGGAGTTTTGAAAATGAGTGATAGAGTGTTCCTCAAAAAACATGATGGACAAATTATCCCTGGTGGTATTACCAAATTATTTACATTTGAAGGTTTGACACGAAAAGAAGTTCAGGAAGTTGTCGCTGGAGATATTGTCATGATTGCAGGTTTGCCAGATATATATATTGGTGACACGGTGTGTGCAGATAGAGAACAGGAACTATTGCCTGCTATCAAAATTGATGAGCCAACTATCTCATTGAATTTTTTGGTAAATAACTCTCCATTTGCAGGTAAAGAAGGAAAGTTCGTGACTAATAGACAAATCAGGGAAAGACTTGAAAAAGAATTGGAAGTGAACGTAGGTTTGAAAATAGATTTTTCCGCTATAGATTATTACAAAGTGTATGGACGTGGTGAATTGCATATCGCTATATTGCTTGAAAATATGCGACGCGAAGGGTTTGAAGTGCAAGTATCTCAGCCACAGGTAATTATCAAAGACATAGATGGTGTAACATGTGAACCGTATGAAGGTGTAACTATAGATATTCCTCAAGAATGTTGTGGCACTGTGATAGAGAAGATGTCCAAACGAAAAGGAAAGATGGTAGAAATGCGTCCTGAACAGAATCATACGCGTCTGATTTATGAAATACCAACAAGAGGGCTTCTTGGCTATCGCAATGAATTCATTGTAGACACTCGTGGCGAAGGTATTCTGTGTAGTGAAGTGATAGGATTTAAACCACACGCAGGTGAGATAGATAAATATGATACAGGATCCATGATATCGGGTGAAGTTGGCAAGGTATTATCATATTCGCTTGCCAATTTGCAAGACCGTGGTTCTCTATATGTCGGCCCGAATATAGAGGTATATGAAGGACAAGTCATAGGCAATACCGCAAAAGGGCAAGATATGGTCGTGAATCCTATCAAAGGGAAGCACCTCACCAACATGCGTGCGTCTAGTGCAGACATTGCGATACAGTTGACACCACCTTTGGAGCTTACACTTGAACGTGGGCTTGAGATTATTGCAGAGGATGAATATCTCGAAATTACTCCAAAGAGTATCCGTCTAAGAAAACAAGTCTTGAAAGATGTGGATCGTATACGTGGTGCACGCGCGAGTAAGAAATAACAAAATTTCAAATAAAAAAATACTCTCTCGTTAGGGAGTATTTTTGTAATCCAGCCTTCTCCTATATCGCTTAGATAGTGCATAAAAAACTGCATTTTGGTATACTACTTTGTGATTAATCATACATAACATATATGAGCATATATTATAAACCACATAGAAATCCAAACTGGAATTTTGTCCCAGGAGAAGAGAATAATTTTAAGCTTTCGCGTTCAAAGCTTGATTTGTTTATGGAATGTCCGCGATGTTTCTATATAGACAATCGTCTCGGGGTCGCACGTCCGCCAGGGTTTCCTTTTGCCCTCAATTCTGCTGTAGATACACTTCTCAAAAAAGAATTTGATATCCATCGCGCGCAAAATAAACAACATCCTCTGCAAGAAAAATATGGTATAGACGCGCGTCCGGTAGCACACAAGGATTTGAATGAATGGCGAGAAAATTTCAAGGGTATACGGTATTATCACGAGGAGACAGGTCTCACTATATCAGGAGCAATTGATGACCTTTGGATCAATTCAAAAGACGAATACATTGTGGTAGATTACAAATCAACAGCCAAAGATGAAGAAATTACAGAGCTTGATAAGGAATGGCATATTGGGTACAAACGACAGATGGAAGTATATCAATGGCTTTTGCGCCAGAATGGCTATAATGTAACAAATATTGGTTATTTTGTGTATTGCAATGGTCAGCTTGATAGGAAAGCATTTGATGCTAGACTTGAATTTGATATTACCCTCATATCATACGAGGGAAATGATAGTTGGGTAGAAGACGCAATTCTGCGCGCACACAAGTGTCTTATGAGCGATGTTTTGCCAGATCCAGGAGATGATTGTGATTATTGTACGTATCGCAAGACAGTTATGGATGTTCTTAGTTTATCAAAATAAGTTTAGAAAAGTTATCCACATTGACCAGTCGGGTTATAATAGCATACTATTACAGTATGTTATTTTTAATTTATATACAATATGAACAATAGATATATATTGTTTATTGGTAGTTTGGGGGTTGGTCTTATACTTTTGGGTGCGGGGTGTGGAGGACAAACACCTGATGCAACCGAAGGAAGTAATAGGGTGGGTTCTGTAAATACTTCTTCACAGATAAATGCAGAGAAAAGTGGTGCCGAAGAGGGCACGAGCACTATACAGGATAACGGCACTGAAATAGTACAAAAGCCAGATGTTGTTATCAATGTGACTGGTCAGAATTTTTCATTTTCACCAGCTAGCATTACTGTGAAAAAAGATCAAATAGTACAAATTAATCTTACTGCTTCTCAAGGTTTCCATGATTGGGTCATAGACGAGTTTGACGCGCGAACATCGCAGATCAATGCCCCGGGCAGTAGTTCAGTTACGTTCGTTGCTGATAAGGCAGGAGAATTCCAATTTTATTGTAGTGTGGGACAGCATCGCCAGATGGGTATGATTGGTACACTTGTTGTAACAGAATGAACTTCTATGAGTGTTAATTAATGTAGTTTAGTTGGATGAAGATAAATTGTTTGTTTACATAATTACGTTATGGCTAAACATAATGTCAAAACAACATGGCTTCTTGCGTTTGGTATAGTGATAGGGATAGTGCTGTACGTAGTTGTGTCAAAAGGAACAACAAACCGGAACGTGGACGAAATAGCAGCAGTGGATGATACGAATCCTTCAGCATTTGCCATAGAGACAGTAGTTAGTGGGTTAAACGTCCCTGTTGCTGGGGCATTCACGCCAGATGGGCGTCTATTGGTGACAGAAAAAATTGGTACTGTGCGTGTGATAAAAAATGGCGTACTTTTGTCTACTCCGCTTATTGTTTTGAATGATGTGAATGTATATGCTGATCATGGACTTTTGGGTATTGCTATCGATCCGGACTTTGAAAAAAATGGATACATATATTTGAGCTACACATATGAAAATAATCCAGATGATTTTGGAGGACCAAAGACCGGTCGTATTATACGATTGACTACACATGGTGATACTGTAGATCCAGATAGCAAAATTATATTGGTAGGTTCTGTGGGTGGAGATGCCGGGCATCCTTCGTGTAATGACTTTCCTGCAGGTACAGATTGCATTCCAAGCGATGCTGGGAGCCACAGTGTTGGAGGATTACGGTTTGGTCCAGATGGAAAATTGTACGCAAGCCTAGCAGATGGATCTCGATTTGATATTGTAGATCCCCACGCGCTGGATACTTTTGACACACAAATTTTGGCAGGGAAGATTTTGCGGATAAATACTGATGGTACTGGTCCTGCTGATAATCCGTTTTATAATGGAGACCCTCATGCAAATCAGTCAAAAGTGTATGCATATGGATTTAGAAATCCATTTCGACTTAATTTTAATCCTCTCAATAATCAGATGTATATTGGTGATGTGGGATGGTATGATACAGAGGAGATTAATCTTGGCGTACCAGGAGGAAATTATGGATGGCCATGCAGAGAAGGACGAGAGGCACAGCCTAATTATGATTGTGTGACAGAGAATTATGTAGATCCACTCTATACAATTCCCAATGAACATACTGCCACAAGTACTTTTGCACTTATTGGTGGTACATTTTCTGGTGCAGCGTATCCAATGCCTTATCAAAATAATTATTTCTTTGGTGTATTTGGGAGAGACACAGTAAAGCGTGTTGTGTTTGATAAAGACAATAACGTTATATCTCATGTGGAAAATTTTTTGGTGGGTACTGATGGTCCTGTAGATTTTTTTACTGGCCCAGACGGCAGCGTTTATTTCATATCTATCATTGCAGGTGAGGTGAGACGTATTACTTACAACACGAACAGACCACCAAATGTTGTGTTGGATGCTACGCCACAAACAGGCAGTACTCCTCTTGAAGTGAGCTTCTCAAGCTCTGGCACCACTGATCCACAAGGATATAGCACGGTATATAATTGGGATTTTGGTGATGGCAGTGAAATTTCTCATGAAACACACCCACAGCATATATTTGTTGCAGATGGTACATATACAGTAATACTAAGCGTTTCAAATGATCGTGGTGCTTCAGATGAAGCAAAGACTACCATTATCGTGGGTGACGTACCTGTCTCTATGGGCACTGGTTCATCACCACAGCTTATTAGTACGACTATTTCTCCACACGAAGTGTATGCAGCAGATCTTGTGACTATATCAGCCACTGTCACCAATAGAGCTGAAAGTGATCCTATCCTTATTGATATAGAGATACATGACGATGTGAACGGCGGAGAACACCTTGCTCAACAGTATTATGATAATGTGGTAATTGATAGTCATAAACAACAGACTTTTGATCTGGGATGGATTGCTCCCCAGCCAGGTAGATATAGAGTCTCAATTGGCCTATATGATGCCAATTGGGCTCATTTGAAGGAATGGATAGATAACGCATTGACATTTACCGTACATTCACGTAGCCCTGAGTAAATTTCTCCCTATTGCTTTTTTTATTTTGTTCCTGTATAGTAGTAAATACTAAAAGAGTATGATTTTACACGCTCAAAAGTATATTATTATTGCGGTGATTTTGTCACTTTTGTTTTGTTGCGGAGCTGCTTGGCATTCTCTATTTTTTGGAAGTGGTATCTCTATGGAAGGTCATACTACTGTCTGTGGCATGGAAGACACAAGTACTGACCAGACGAGCTCTGACCATGTGTATTCGATTATTTCGTCAGTATTGAATTCGCTCAGAGATATTGCACCACAAATTCTTTTTGTCTTGGCATTTATTTTGGTTTTTGTTTTCCTGGTTTATGATAAGTTTGTCTTTTATTTCAAAAAGACACGGGATCGATATGGCGGTTTTCAACTATTTGCACATTTTGTAGCATTATTTAGATCGGGAATTTTACATCCAAAAATCTTCTGAGTCCCACGTATCCATATGCATGAACACACGTGTTTTGTATATGGTTTTTTGTTATACTAATCATATCCTAAATTGAATATATGAGTAAAAAAGAAATAATTTATTTGCAAGGTATGACCTGTGTGTCATGTGAAGTATTGATAGCAGATGAACTCAAAGAAATAGGTGGCATATCGCAGGTAAAAGCTGATCATAAAAAGCAAGTGGCGTATATTACGCATGAATTAGACCAAATCCCATTACCTGATATTCAACGCCGATTGAATAAGATCGGATATGCAGCTTCGTTAGAAAAATTGGCACAATCCAAGATACAAAAGTTTTCTTTCAAACACTGGGCATATGCAGTGTTTGTAGTCCTGGGATTATACTTGGTCTATGCATATCTCAAGTGGATCGGAGTATTGGATGCGCTCAATGTGGATACACAAGCAGTCGGATATGGCACCGCAATTCTCGTTGGAATTGTCGCATCGTTATCCACCTGTCTTGCGGTTGTAGGCGCGGTGGTCATGTCATTTGGAGCACTCTACAAACAGGACTCGGGTGAAAAAACATCACCATGGACACAATGGAAACCGCATGTGTTGTTTCATATTGGTAGATTGACATCATTTGCTGTATTGGGTGGGCTCTTAGGTATCATGGGATCACAATTTACTGTGTCCACGGGATTTATGGGTTGGTTTACCATTGTTGTCGCGATTATTTTGCTCATGCTTGGCCTTCAAATTGGTGGCATATTATCATCAGTGACTCGATTTGGCATTCATCTGCCAAAGGGAAGTATGAAATTGTGGAATAAGATGAAATCATCAAAACACCCACTTATGCCCGTTGTACTGGGTGCGTTCACATTCGTTTTACCCTGTGGGTTTACTCAAAGCATGCAACTGTTGGCAATTGCGTCAGGCAGTTTTGTCAGCGGTTTACTACTCATGTTTTTATTCGCGCTCGGTACAGTGCCCGTATTGTTGTTTGTAGGAAAGGCAAGTAGCAAAGCGGATAAAAAAGAAAGGCCTATATTCCAGAAATCAATCGCGCTTATTGTTATCCTGTTTGCTTGGTTTACATTTTCTTCGGGAAAGACAGTGTTGGGTATTGGAACGGGAGACGTAGATATATCAAACAATACAAATCAGGTTGTCGTTACCGGCGATGAACAAGTGATACAGATGGCAGTGGATTATAGCGGGTTTAATCCAAGCACATTGCGCGTAAAACAGGGAACGCCAGTCAGGTGGGTTATTGATGGTCAACAGGTAAGCGGATGTACGAACCGTATTGTTTCAAAGGCATTTGGAATCAATAAACCACTCGTCAAAGGAGAAAACATTGTTACATTTACTCCTTCGGAAAAAGGAACCTTTCAATTCAGTTGTGGAATGGGAATGGTGCGAGGAAAGATAATTGTAGAATAACTTAGTATATATGAAACAAGAATATAAAATCACCGGAATGCATTGTGCATCCTGCGCGCGTCTTATCGAGAAAAGAGTTGGAAAGCTCAATCAGGTTCAAAATGTGTCTGTAGACTTTTCTACGGGGATATTAGCTATTGAATCAGAGGATATTGTTGATACAGGAATCATTGAGCGTGCAGTGGAAGAAGTAGGCTATAAAGCGCAGGCAACATAGAGTGATGCATTAATATTTATTTGATTATATTATTTGTATGGAAAGAACACTACACTTAAAAATTGATGGGATGCATTGTGCATCATGCGAAAGGATCATAGAAATGGAATTGCGCGAGATTCCAGACGTGAAAAAGATTCATATTGACTCCAAAAACGGGATGGGTGAGGTGTCGATAGATAACACTGTTGACGAACATGAAATAATTAGCGCTATTTCTCGAGCCGGATATACAGCAACCGTTATCTCTGGCGGGGGATTATCATCTGAGAATCAGCCTCACGATGATGTTATTATTACCAAAAAAATGGTTGATGCTCATTCACCCATAAAAATAAAGTTGGAAAGTTCTGTGGTCGCTGACGGAGAGTTCTCAAACGATCAGGGAAAACCAGCATTCAAAGGGACTGTTGACCATATTAAGAAAGGCGAGTTTGAAATTCCACAAGGGCATCCTAATATTGAACATACGATCCAAAACATAATCGAGGCATCAAAGATTAATCAACTGCTTAATACATTTTCCCAAGATGTATCACAGGAAAAAAATGTTAGATTGCCAAATGCCTCAAGCGAACAGTCTTATTTACCGAGCACGGAAATCAATACCTCGGGAAAATCCGGCGATGAACAGGCGAACCTTATCGTATCTGGCATGCACTGTGCATCATGCGCACTAATCATTGAAAAAAATCTTAAAAAAGTTGCAGGAGTCAAACAAGCGAATGTCAATTTTAATGCGGAAAAGGCCCATGTCGTATTTGACTCATCAAAGTCAAACGTGGATGAATTACTTACTGCAGTAAAAAAGGCAGGGTATAGGGCAGAACTCGCAAATACTGCTGATCCGGATGCAGAACGCAAAAGAAAGGAAAAGGAAATAAAAGCATATTCAAGGAAGTTTTTTGTTGCTTTGGGTTTGAGTATCCCAATGTTGTATTTCATGTTATTTGATTTTTTCGCGTTTATGCCACTACGAGCTGTACTGTTGCCATACATTGGCATTGTTTCACTTCTACTTACCATACCTGTTCAGTTCTATATTGGTGCAGGATTTTATAGGGGAATGTGGAGCAGTCTCAAGATGAAGACATTCAATATGGATAGTTTGATTGCAATTGGCACAAGCACAGCATTCTTGTATAGTTTGTGGCAATTTCTTGGTTATGCGATTAAAAATAGCACGCTTATCGGACTCAATGGCGCAAAAATTCCTGAATTATATTTTGAAACTGCGGCATTCCTGATTACATTTGTGATCCTTGGTAAATGGCTTGAAACAAAAGCAAAAGGAAAGACTTCTGATGCGATTAAAAAACTCATGGGTTTGCAGCCAAAAACTGCGCGTGTGATTAGGGGTAGTGTTACAGTGGATATACCAATCGACCAAGTACAAAAGGGAGATATTATTATGGTCAGGCCCGGTGAAAAGATTCCTGTTGATGGAATTATCAAAAAAGGCAATTCGTCAATTGACGAATCGATGCTCACGGGAGAAAGCATCCCTGCAGAAAAAAACGTCGGGGACAAGGTGATTGGCGCGACTATCAATAAACACGGCAGCTTTGAGTTTGAAGTTACCAAAGTCGGTAGTGAGACAGCATTGGCACAAATTATTCGTTTGATTGAGGAAGCACAAGGATCCAAAGCTCCCATTCAAGCAATGGCTGATAAAATTTCTGCGTGGTTTGTGCCGATTGTATTAGTGTTAGCCATACTCACATTCGTTGTCTGGTTTTTCTTTTTGAGTGCCAGTCTCTCATTTGCACTCATGGCCTTCACCTCAGTTATTGTGATTGCATGTCCGTGTGCATTGGGTCTCGCAACACCAACTGCCATTATGGTAGGAACTGGCAAAGGTGCTGAATATGGAGTACTTATCAAGGGTGGAGAACCACTTGAAGCCGCAAATAAAATTCAAGCAATTGTGTTTGATAAGACCGGAACTTTGACAAATGGAAAGCCGGAAGTTACTGATATGATTAGTCTATCCACATTGGATGAAGAAGAAATCATACGCATTAGTGCGTCATTGGAAAAGTCATCTGAGCATCCACTTGCTGAAGCAATTGTAAGATATGCTGAAGAGGAATCAATTAATATTGCACCAGTTACTGACTTTAGAGCTATCCCGGGTCATGGAGTCGAGGGAAAAGTAGATACTGCTGTTTATTATCTTGGCAATCGAAAACTCATTAGTGATAAGTTAAATTTAAATATAGAAAAAGCAGAACGTAAGGTTCGTCGGCTTGAAGAAGCAGGCAAGACTGTCATGATACTTGCCGACGAAACCCAGGTAATCGGTTTAATCGCAGTAGCTGACACATTGAAAGAAAGCTCTCTTGAGGCAATACAAAAATTGCAAAAAAATAAAATTGAGGTATACATGATTACAGGAGACAACAAGCGCACTGCAGATGCTATAGCGAAACAAGTTGGTATTACAAATGTGCTTGCCGAAGTGCTGCCTGAAGATAAAGCAACAGAAGTCAAGAAAATTCAAGACACTGGTAAGAAAGTCGCTATGGTAGGGGATGGCATCAATGACGCTCCTGCTCTGGCACAAGCGGATTTGGGAATTGCTATGGGTGGTGGAACTGATGTGGCTATGGAAACGGGTGGAATAGTGATTATCAAGAATGACTTACGAGATGTTTTGAATGCAATTCAGCTGAGCCGTGAAACCATGGGCAAGATACGTCAAAATATGTTTTTTGCATTATTCTATAATGTCATGGGAATTCCGATTGCGGCGCGTGTGTTTGCCGGACTTGGATTAGTGCTAAAACCAGAATTGGCAGGACTTGCAATGGCATTTAGTTCAATATCTGTCGTGACAAATTCATTATTACTTAAGTACTTCAAGCCGAATAAACGAAATTACGTATCACTTATTGCTCCATTTGCACTTGCTATTATTTTTGCTTTAGTATTTGTTGAGTTTGGAAGAATAGGTTCAAGCATGGCTGTTATTGAAGATAATAATACCGCGACGGCTTCAGGTATAGTTGTGGAAAAGTAAGCGTGTCCTAATTATTTTTGAATCAGGTTTTACATAATTTAATAACCCAACGTATATGATGAACTTTGGCTTTGTGCCTTTTGGTTGGATATTTATGATTTTATTTTGGGCCTTGGCCATTTTTGGAATTGTTGCCTTGGTGCAGTGGATGGCCGGTCAAAATAAAACTGAAAACAGAAGTGGCAAATCAGCTTTGGATATTCTCAAAGAGAAATATGCAAAAGGTGAGATTGATAAAAAGGAGTTTGAAGAAAAGAAAAAAGATTTAACGTAAAACATGAAATCAATGACCTCCTCCCCACATTCCAAAACCGCCTGTTAGGCGGTTTTTACATACGGGATGGAGGTCATTGTGATGTAAGGATTGCGCTGTGACGGTGGAGAGTATGAGCTTTGCTTTTCTGTATAAGGGCAGTATACTATACATAGAATTTAAAAATGGTTTAATTTTAAATATTTTTATGAAGAAGAAATTGGCCTTGTATGCCGGTAGTACTATGCCACTTATAGGACTTGGGACATGGAAATCATTGCCAAGCGAAGTAGGAAAAGCTGTAACCTATGCTCTGACACAGGCAAATTATCGCCATATAGATTGTGCGTCAATTTATGGTAATGAAAAAGAAATAGGCGAAGCGTTTCATGATGTTTTTGAAGGAGACGTTGTTAAACGTAAAGACGTATTTATTACAAGCAAGCTGTGGAATACTGAACATAATCCTGCACGTGTGGAAACGGCATGTAAAAAAACACTGCAAGATTTGCAGCTAGATTATCTCGATCTTTATCTCATGCACTGGGGACTTGCTATGCCACCAGACAAGGGAGATGATCCAGTGGATGAACATGGTATGATGCTTGGTGAAAAGTTTTCTATTCGTGAAACATGGGAAGCAATGGAAAAACTTGTAGACGCAGGACTTGTCAAAGCAATTGGCGTAGCAAATTTTACGACCATGATGATTCATGACTTACTGACATACGCGCGTATTGCCCCAGTGGTGAATCAGATAGAATTACATCCATATAATCAACAGGCCAATCTAGTGAAATATTGTCAGCAACGCAATATCATTGTCACAGCCTATTCACCACTTGGCAGGCCAGGAAGTGTAGAAGAAAATTTACGGATTATAGACGACCCAGTGATCATCGAAATAGCTCAGATACATGGTAAAACACCAGCACAGGTGCTTTTGAGATGGGGTATACAGCGTGATACTGTCGTCATCCCCAAAAGTACACATGAGGAGAGAATTAAAGAAAATATAGATGTATTTGATTTTGAATTGTCAGATAGTGAAATGGATAGAATTGTCGCATTGGATAAGAAACATAGATATGTTGAGCCGAGTGAGTGGTGGGGGTTACCGTATTTTGAGTAATTAATTAATTTTTTTAAAATAAAACCCTAGTTAAGTCTAGGGCTTTTAAATATAGAGTAAACTAAATCTAAAAAAATAGATGAGTGAGTAATATCTTTGTCCCAATAGCGATTAGAATTACACCGCCAATGATTTCAATTTTTCTTGATTTCAATAAGCATATCCTTCTTCCACATTCGTACCCAAAAAATGAAATTCCCAATGTAGTGAAGAAGATAATAAGAAGAGCATGGGCAAGTGAAATATCTATGAACGCAAACGTAATGCCTATAACAAAGGCGTCAATGCTTGTAGCAAGTCCAAGGAGAGCAAGAATTTTCCAATTTTTTGCATGAATGATTTTGTTTTCCTTGTATGCTTCCTGAATGAAGCGTACACCAACACCGAGTAATAGGAAGAATGCAATCCAATGGTCAATATGTGAAATGAGGCGTTCGAGGCCAGAGCCTATGAGGAATCCAAATATTGGCATTGCAGTTTGAAAAATAGCAAATATAGCCGAAATTTTGAATGCAGTTGCGAGTCGGTGTTTATCATCTTTGCATGATAGGCCAACCGATGTGGCAAATGAATCGAATGAGAGACTTAAGGCGATGAGGAAGAGAGTCAGCATAGATTTTAAAATATACTAACTTGGCAATTCTTTTTTCAGCAGTTCTTTGCCTTTTTCACTCCACTGCGTTAGACCACGATAGTCCATCTCAATGATATAATCACTCAGAATCTGCATCCGCGTGGCCCTATCAGTTAGTGTGGAGAGATATGTTGTCATGATGTCATATTGCGTTTGCTGGGACACTATCTCATCTTGTAGTTGTAGCCATATATTATTTTGAAATGCCCAGGTGATGAATTCAGGATCATTTTTTTGTTTGTTTATGATTTCAAGCAATTGATTTTGTATGCCCTCTGGCGTTGTAGCAGAATAGTCTTTCGGAGAGAGGAGATGTTTGATAGGTGTGAGCATAGTTTGTACATCTGTTGCAACATGTTCTTCATCATATGCAATATCCTGCACTGCGTATGCTGGTCGCATGGAGAGTGTAACACGTTCAGGATATTCGTGCAGTTTCATATCTGAAAGCGTTTGAATAATCTGGCGCGTCTGTTCAAATGACAAATCAGTTTGGATAAGTTTGTATACAATATAGTGTAGTGGCGCATTGAACGCTGATACATCATCGGGTATATAAGTGGTGAGCAGTTTTTTGAGAAATGTAGAGTGATTATGCGCGCGCTGAGGTTCGCCTATAGCATATCCTTGGCGATGGCGGAGCCACTGGAGTGTGGGTGTTGTGGGTAAATCAAGATATTTGAGAATACCCATGACTTCGGAAAATCCAACCACCATGATATAATCCGCCTTTTTGCCCAAAATATATTCCATTTGTTTGACGCCATACTCAAGACTTACCAGTCCGCATGCATTTGATACGTAATAGTCTGTCGTCGTCGCTCCTACGCCTGGTGGAAGAGGGGAATAAGTACCGCGCGGGACAGCAGTGATCTGCACGGAATTTTTTCCTTTATCAATTTCTATCAGTTGGATAGCATCACAGTGACCATGAGTTTGTCCTGCTCTGCTATCAAGCCCGATGAAGAGAATGCGTGCTATCTCGTCATCCCCAAATGGGCTTGATGTGGTATGTTTGTTTTCATTTAGCAAATATTCTTGGCGTTGTGAGAGAAAATCATCTATGGTATTAGTAAGTTCTGTATCAGCTCCTTTGGCGAGCGTTCGGGTAACAAAAAAAGTAGTGATGGAGATCACGATAAGTGAAATGATGAGCAAGATGATAAACCAGAGTTTTTTACGTTTCATGATTATATATTTTTAGCTCCTCTTCTACCTTTTTTATTTTGGGAGCGATGACTGCTTGACAATATGTTGCTTCTGGATTCTTTGCAAAGTAATTATGATGGTATTCTTCAGCTTCATAAAAAGTTTCTAGAGATTTGATTTCAGTCACTATAGGTTTGCTATATTCCAGCTGTTTATTTCTTATGTAGTTTTCTATTGTTGTTTTATGCCCATCTTCTACATAATAAATAGCAGAACGATATTGCGTCCCCACATCATGACCTTGACGATTTAGAGTCGTAGGGTCATGGACTACAAAGAACAGATCGAGAATTTTTTCAAGAGATGTTTTTTCTTCATTATATACTACACGGATAACTTCTGCGTGTCCAGTCGATCCTGTACATACTGCTTTGTAGGTGGGGTTTTTGGTTGTCCCTCCAGCATAACCGGGCACGACACTTAGGACGCCGGGCATGCGCAAAAAAGTTGCCTCAGTGCACCAAAAGCATCCGCCGCCGAGTATGATTGTTTTTGTCATATTCCATTATTATATTAGTCAAATTGATTATATAAAAAAATTTAGCTTATTTCAAGCTAAATTTTGTGTGCTTTGTTATCCAAGATTATTTTGGAGTTCGTCTTTGATAGCGCCCTCTATTACCAGATCTACTGTTCTGTGGTGACGATGTACGTCTACGTGGTGCATATCTATTCCTACTTCGTCCCTGATGTCCATATTGTTGTCTTTCTGGAGTATAGGTAGATTCTTCATGGCGGGGTCTTTCTCTTTCAGGAGGAAGTGAAGGGAGCGACAAGATAGGAAGAGATTTGCGGATAAGTCCTTCAATTCTTTTTATGTCAGCTTTTTCCGATGGGGTTACAAAAGAAATGGCCTTACCTGATCGACCCATGCGTCCTGTCCTGCCAATACGATGGACGTAGTCTTCTGAATTGTCTGGAAGATCAAAATTGACTACCAGAGAGATATCTTTTACATCAATACCGCGTGCTGCGATATCTGTCGCGACCATCACTCTAAATTTTCCTTTTGTGAATCCATCAAGTGCTGCTTGTCGCTGTGCTTGAGATCTATTTCCATGGATTTCTGTCGCCGTATGATTCATGTTGCGTATATCGCGTGCTATACGTTTTGCTCCATGTTTGGTTCTGGAGAAGATGAGGATTTTGTCCTCAACATGATGCTGTAATACAGAATCAAGCAGTCTCATTTTATCATTTTTCAAAACGACGAATACTTCTTGTTCTACATTTTCAGCCGATGTTCCTTGTGGTGCTATTTCTATTCTCAAAGGGATTTTCATGAATGCACTTGCAAGTGATGAAATTGATTTTGGCATCGTAGCTGAAAAGAGCATAGTCTGTCGCTCTTTGGGTGCAGTTTGCAAAATATATCTTATCTGTGGCAAGAATCCTACGTCGAGCATGCGGTCAGCTTCATCAAGTGTAATTATTTTTACTTGATTAAGTTTGTATATGCCTTGCTTCATGAGATCATCGAGGCGTCCTGGCGTAGCTATCACGATGTGGGGGTTATTCCTAAGTGCTTTGACTTGTAAATTTTGGGACACACCACCAATCACTACCGCACTACGCAACCCAAGAGGACCACCGACGTCCCTAATAGATTGTTCTACTTGGAGTGCGAGTTCTCTTGTTGGTACCAAAATAAGACCTTGCCCTTTGTGTAGAGCGAGGCGTTGGATCATAGGGATACCAAACGCGAGTGTCTTTCCTGTCCCTGTTTGTGCGATACCAACAATATCTTTTCCTTCAAGTGCATCAGGAATTACCTGGTGTTGGACCGGGGTGGGGACAGAGAATCCCTTTTGTGTCAGAATAGAAAGAAAGTTTTTTCCTATTCCTAGGTCTTCGAAACGACCTGTGTTAATGGAAGGTTTGCCTGCATATGCAGGCTGCCCCGTCTTTGACGGGGTTTGTTCTCTTTGTTGCATAAAAAAATATGTGACCCGACGTTCTTTGGGGTCACATATTTGACACAAAAAGATTCGAGCCGCTTGGGAAAAATTTCCTCAAGCATAAGTTAATAGCTGAGTATAACAGAAAGAAGTAGTTCTGTCAAGGGTTGTGGTTTATCTATTTTCGAGTATTTCTTCAATTCGTTTGAGTCTATCGTCCATGTCATCAATTTCACGTTTTATTTTATCGTTTTCTTTCGCCTCATTCTGTATTTCTTTTTCGGTTTTTTCCGCGATTTTCTTTTCTTTTCTTAACCCAGAAATAATGATTTCATTTCCTATGAAACTGCTCACAAATAAACCTACTGCTAACAACAAAATAGTGCCGATGAATATAGACAAAGGGCCATCCCACCAGAGTAATTGAGGCATGCTAGTACTCGTGATAGTATCTCCAAACGTAGAAATGGATTCCATGATGTAGTCTACGGTATGCCACACTCCACGCCAAAATATGATTATCCCTGCCCCTCCTACAAATCCATATGCAATAGGGTAGTGGCTAAGTTTGCCACGTATTTTGTCTTCGAGTCGGTCTCCAATAGAGTATATTTTTTTATAGAGCATAGTGTTATGTTAATTATATCTTTTTGGGAAATAATATGGACAATACAATTGACATAGATAGTGCAAGCATAATGATACCAAAGGATATGAGAGACGATATATGAAGTCCAAATATACCAGAAAGCATCTTGAGCCCAATAAATAATAAGATAAATGCCAGACCTTTTTGCAAGTGGTGAAAACGATGCAGCACACTCTCGATCAAAAAGAATAACGCTCTTAAACCCATGATAGCAAAAATGTTTGAAGTAAATACAATGAAAAAATTTTGTGATATAGCAAAGACTGCAGGTATAGAATCAATAGCAAAAATGATGTCAGTACCTTCTACCAGAAGCATGATGAGAAAGAGTGACGTAAAACAAAATTTTCCGTGCTCTTTGAAAAAGAATTTACCGTTATGATGGTTGGTAGTAAATGGCAATAATTTACGTGCAGTTTTTATTATTTTATTTTTATTAAAATCTATGTGTTCTTCTTTTTTGTCGCGTAATAATTTGATACCCGTATATAGCAATATGGCTCCGAAAATATACAATACCCAATAAAATTGATGAATGATGTAAGCACCGGCACTGATAAAGATACCTCGGAAAATTATTGCTCCCAATATTCCCCAAAATAGTACGCGATGATGATATTTTTCTTCCAGTTTGAAATAACTAAAGATAAGCATGATAACAAATAAATTATCTACGGAAAGCATTTTTTCAGTTACATATGCACTCATGAATTGCGCTGCCATCTCTCTACCCATGTATACAAAAATAAGAAAGGCGAACATTATAGATATACCGATCCATACGAGAGATTGTATAAGTGCTGGTTTGAATTCTATTTTATGGCTTTTTCTATTGAAAAAACCGAGATCAATAATCAAGAATAGGATGATAATTACGCCAAATACGATAAATAAGTTTGTTTGTACGTCCATATATGCGCGTTATATTAAAAGTGGTTATTCATAATGTATACAAAAAACCGGCACAACCGGTTCTAATTAATGTTGGCTCATTGCTCCAAAGCGCTTTCAATATGAAAGACCTGCCGCTTTTTTGCTCCCCAACATTCAAGGTAATACTATTTTATCAAATAATGCGTTGATATACAAGGAAGTCTAGAAAAATGCTGTTATTATAAAAATTTTTGTTAATTATGAAAGAAAAGCATTCTGGAGAACGTATTATTAAACAGTGCAAGTATTTTAATATATTTACATTAATACAATCTATGTTACGAACAGTAATTACCCTCGTGGGTGTGTTTGGTATTATAACAGTACTAATATTGATATCGGGTTGTGGAAGTACTATTTCAGATGGAGTAACAAATAACCAAAACGTTGAAAAACAACAAACAAATATGATGGAAAATCGTCCGGATCGTGAAGCGGATGTTTTTGGGGTAATAAAATCTATAGTTGGTAATGAAGTTATTGTTACTCAAGTAGATATGGATGCTATTCGTGAACAGATGACCGCAAATATGCCGGAAGGAACCCAAAGGCCGGAAGGAGATATTGCCAATAATAATTTTGTGCCTGGCACCACTGGCCAGAGAATGGCTGGCGAAATGCGTGGCCCAAGCGGTGGTGGAGCACCTTTTGAAGGAAATGATGAAATGAGAACACAAATGGAAGAGTTGATGCGTAAAAATAGTCTTGGGGATGTAAAAATTCTCATTCCTGTAGGTATTCCCATGTATACACGAGGCAGTGAAGCATCTCTTGCTGATGTTGTAGTCGGAGATAATATTAGTGTCTGGCTTGATACCCTAATATTAGATAGAAAAATTGCAGAATATGTAACCTTGCAATAATAATATGACAGAACAAAAAGAATCTATCAGTTCTATTCTTGATCAAAGTAAAAAATCACGAGGTTTCTATAAATATATTTTTTTATTAAAAAATAAAAGAGTAATTATTACACTAACCATTATTCTTGTTGGTTTTGGTAGTTTTTTCGTATATGGACAAGTAAAAAATAATGCTGGTGAAATTATAAAAAAAGATACGATTGCGACCGTACAAAAAGGGGATATACAAATAGCGATTGAATCAGATGGCAATGTTGTGGCAAAAGATGGAGTTGATCTGTCTTTTTCTGAAACAGGCGTACGTATAGAAGAAGTGTATGCAAAAGAAGGAGATTTTTTAAAAAAGGGAGACAAAATTGCTCGTGTTGCAACAAATGAATTATACATTGATATTGCCTCAGCCCAAGCTTCTTTACAATATGCTACTGCAAAATTAAAAGAGCTCGAAGCAGGTTCTACTGATTCAGATTTGGCTTCATACAAAAATTCAGTTAGTTCTGCCCAAGCGACACTAGATAAAACAATATATCAAAATGAATTTAGTATTAAAGATGCGCAGCGTGCTGTCGAAACGGCACAAAATAATATGAAACTTGCAGAAGGTGGTGACGAAAGTACGATTGTAAAAAATGCATACGAAGATCTACTTAGTTCCTCTATGAGTTCACTTAATACATTAGCAAACACGTTGACTGAATCAGATAATATTTTAGGTATAGATAATATTTTTGCAAATGACGAATTTGAAAGTGTTTTGTCCATTTTGAATTTTAGTAATTTGAACAAAGCAAAAACATCCTATGTATTTTCCAAAAGTAAAATACAAAAGGCAGAAAATATCGTAGTACCTCTGGTAAGTATTTCTGACCAAGAGGATATTTTATCTGGAGCCAATCTTACCAAAGATGCACTTGTTCAGATGCAACAACATTTATTTGACATGCAAAAAACACTCGACAGTGATAGTACTATACCAGTTGGAGATTTATCTCAAAGTAGTTTAGATAGTATGCGTAGTAGTATCAATAGCGCAAAATCATCTGTTATATCTAGTTTAAATTCGCTTAATACATCCATAGAAGCTATAGATACAGCAAAAAATAGTTATGAATCATATTCAAATGCATACAATGCCGCGCTTGACGATTTGGAAAAAGCAAAAAAAGACGCGGCGTCTGCCGAGACATCAGCTCGACTTAGTCTCGAAACTGCACAAAATAACCTCAATCAACAATTAGAACCAGCATCAGCATCTGAAATTGCATCTGCAAGAAGTAGCGTGGCAAGTGCACAATCAAGTGTAAATAAAACATGGTATCAGATTCAAGAAGCTACACTCACATCACCTATTGATGGAGAAATAGTATTGCTCAATGGTAAAACGGGAGATATTGTGGTGACTGAAAAAAATGAGCCATTTTGCACCATTCTTAATAAAGATGTCTTTTATGTTGAAACACAGATAGAAGAGGTTGATATCAACAAAATACAACAAGGACAAAAAGCACATGTAACAATTGATGCGCTCAATAGTGCACAAGCAGATGGCGAAGTGAGTTTTGTATCACTTATTTCAGAAGAAAGCAATGGAATTGTTACATACAAAGTTCGTGTAATACTTGAAAATACAGAAAATATTGATATTCGGGAGGGTATGAGTGTATATATTGATTTTGTTATTGCAGAAGCACGAGATGTCCTCAAAGTACCTGTACAGGCAGTAAAAAATATCGATGGTAAACCATCGGTTACTTTTGAAGATAAAACCATACGAAATGTAACAACAGGATTTACTGATGGCAAAGATGTAGAGATTATATCTGGTCTTGAGATTGGAGAAAAAGTAATATACTAGTATATGTCAGATGTCCTTGTTATAAAAATGGAAGATGTTCACAAGTCTTATTATCTGGCCAATGGCGAAGAAATAAAAGTATTGCGTGGAATTGATTTGGAAATTAAGCGTGGTGAATTTGTGGCCCTTATGGGTGAGTCGGGTGGTGGAAAAACCACCCTTCTTAATATTATAGGTTGTCTTCACCCATTGACTTCAGGAAAATATCTTCTTGAAGGGGAAAATGTAGGCAATGTGCGTGATGATTATACACTTGCATTTATCCGAAATAAAAAAATGGGTTTTGTATTTCAACAATTTAATTTATTTTCTCGACTCAATGCTTTATCGAATGTTGCATTGCCAAGTGTATATGCAGGATTGAAAAAAGATGAACGAGAAAAACGCGCTCTCGAACTTTTGAATACGTTAGATATTTCAGACAGAAAGAATCATAAGCCGACAGAATTGTCTGGTGGACAACAACAGCGTGTTGCTATAGCTCGTTCTCTTATGAATAATCCTGAAATATTACTGGCAGATGAACCCACTGGTGCACTTGATTCAAAAAATGGTCTTGAAGTTATGGAGATATTTAGAAATCTTGCCAAACAAAATAAAACTATTATTATGGTGACGCATACAGCAGAGGTAGCAAAGTTTGCTGATAGAATTATTTATATGCGCGATGGAAAAATTTTGGATCATAATTATACATTGAAATCAGATTATTAGATATGTATTTTGAAATTTTTAAAATGGCTTTTGAGGCACTTATTTCGAGTAAAATAAGAAGTTTTTTGTCGATACTAGGAATTATTATAGGTGTATCAACAGTTATTGTCGTTGTGGGGATTGGCAGTGGAGCAAAAAAACAAATAGAAGACCAATATAAAAATTTGAGTGCAACACAGATTATGGTTATGCAAATGATGGGTCGAGGCGCTATTACAACTTCAAAGTTGGAAGCAGGGGACGCAGATGTCATTAGACAAAAAGTTGAGCATGTGAGTGATTCCACTGCATTTGTCAGTGGCAATACATCTGTCTCGTATGGTAAAGAATCTTCTTCATTTTCTTTGTTTGGCATTACAGATAATTTTTTTGATATTACCAACCTTGATTTAGCGACAGGGCGTGTGCTAACACCAGAAGATGAGGATACACGGGCAAAGGTTGCTATAGTAGGGTCTGGGCTTGTTGATACATTATTTGGTGAAGATATGGACTCAGAAAAAGTTATAGGTCAAACGCTTGCATTATCTGGTAAAAAAATTGAAATCATTGGTGTACTCAAACAAAATGGTGGAAGTGCAATGGGGCGTATGTCATACGACGATGCATTATATATGCCATACTCAACAGCACAAAAAACTATTTTGGGGGGTAATTCTCAAATGATGATCGTAGTACTTATGGAAAACGTAGATTATGTGAAAACAGGTATGGAAGAAATTACATCTGCATTACGCATTGAACACAAACTCAAAATATCTCAAGAAGATGATTTTCGCATGTTCGATCCAGGTTCAATGGTTGGTGCTGCACAGGAATCAGCCAATACTATGTCCTTACTTCTTATATCTATCGCTACTATTGTATTGATTGTTTCCGGAGTCGGTATTATGAACGTGATGTTTGTAACTGTTGCAGAACGCACAAAGGAAATCGGTATTGCGAAAGCAATTGGTGCTAAACAAGAAAATATATTATCTCAATTTTTATTTGAATCGATTATCCTTTCTATCGGTGGCGGTCTTATTGGTGTTTTAGTTGGACAAATTATTATTCCAATCCTCAACCGATTTGAAGGGTGGTATGTCGTGCCTTCTTTTATGGGCGTTATACTTTCATTTACTTTTTCGGCTTTTGTTGGTTTATTTTTTGGTTTCTATCCTGCATTTAAGGCGAGTCGACTTGATCCAGTAGACGCGCTGAGGAGTGAATAATAAAAAATATCGTTATTAATATAACGATATTTTTATGCTCGGCGGGTGGGGCTCGAACCCACGACCCACTGGTTACAGTATCCTTCCTCTTTCGAGAAAGACTGGACTATTTCATCACCCGCGCCAGTACCTCACATAAAGTGAAGAGCGCTGGGGTGCGGAGCGCTTCGAGTCGGATATAAATACCCGGCCCTACTCCCACAAGGGGATAGTCTCTGAACCTTTCTTACAAGGTGCGGCAACCTATCATAGATAGGAGCACGCAAGCAAGACTTGGCTGCAGGTTACCATTCGCAAAACGAAACAGGCTCCCTGTCCACCATATAAATACAGTAGATCCCGAGTTTGTCTCGGGACAATTCACTCCGTTGACACTCCGACGTTACCATCGGAGGCTGCTATTTTTTTAACAGCCAGTTGCTCTACCGCTGAGCTACCGCCGAATTTGTTGATTATTTTCAAAATAATCGGTGAAAGTATATCATAACTTTTGTAGAAAGTCAATGTTCTGTGTATAACATAAAAATTATGTTATTTTTGGCTTAATTTACATATTTTTTGTGAATAATACTTTGACAAACATGCCTAATTTTTGTATTATAGATGCTCTATGAAGAAATTTTTTATTTTTTTGATTCTCGGACTTTGTGTAATCACAGGAATTTTTTTGGTGCATTTTGCTCAAAGCACTGATACCGTTAGTGAAAATATTGTACAAGAGCCTGTACCTGTGGAGCCTCGCTATGATATCCAAGAATATGTAGTAACAGACGATGATACGTTTGCACGTATAATGGAAGATTTTGGATTTGGATATAATGAAATGCTTGAAATCATTGATGTGGCTTCAAGTACCTACGATCTTACACGTATTCGCGTAGGACAGCCACTACGTCTTGTAAAAGATAAGCAGGGGAATATGGTATATCTCGAATACGAAAAAGATAAAGAATCTATTGTACGCATCAACCTTTTGAATGGGGAATATGATGTCCAAGAAATTATTATTGATTATGATGTGGAGATAATGAAACAAGGTGCTGTAGTGAGTAGCTCCATGTACATAGATGGACTTGAGGCCAATATACCCGAAGAAATCATTATGGAGTTTGCAGATATGTTTGCATGGACTATTGATTTTGCTGTGCAAGTCAAGCAAGGGGATAGTTTCCAAATACTTTATGAAAAACGATTTCGTGATGGTGCAGATGCGGGTACAGGCAATATTTTGGCAGGTAAATTTATAAATGAAGGAGAAGAATACAGCGCATATCTATTTGAAAATGAAGAAGGTGAGCTTGCTTATTTCAGTGGAGAAGGGGAGAGTATGGTCCGTCAATTTTTGCGTGCGCCACTTGAGTTTCGTCGTATAACATCGGGTTATACCTATGCGCGTTTTGATCCTATCAATGGCGCCAAGACACCACATCTTGCCATAGATTACGCAGCAGCTGTGGGCACACCCATTATGTCAGTTGGTGACGGTGTCGTTAGATTTGCAGGATGGAATAATCAGGGGTATGGCAACTTTGTGAGTATTAGGCACAATGATGTGTATACGACTGAATATGCACATATGTCTGGTTTTGCAAAAGGGATCAAAAATGGCGTGTCGGTGACGCAAGGCCAAGTGATAGGGTATGTTGGTTCGACTGGGTGGTCCACAGGTCCTCATTTGCATTATCAGATCAAGAAAAATGGACAGCTGGTCAACCCTCTCAAACTTGAATTGCCTCCAGGAGATCCTATTCCTGAAGAAAAGCGGGTTGCTTTTGAAGAAACAAAAACAACATATAATAAAATGTTTTAGATATGTTTGAAACACATATACTTATAGCTTTTGGGCTTACCTTGTTTGCCGGATTGTCGACGGGGATTGGTAGTGCTTTGGCATTTTTTACCAAGCGGACAAACACAAAATTATTATCACTTGCTCTTGGTTTTTCTGCTGGTGTTATGTTGTATGTTTCTTTTGTTGAAATGATGCCTATAGGATTCGAAAAAGCGCAAGTGGCTTTTGGAGAAATAGGGTCCTGGTATGTTGTTGGATCTTTTTTCTTTGGCATACTTAGTGTTGCAATTATTGATAGGCTCATTCCTTCATTTGAAAATCCGCATGAAGTACACAAGGTAGAAGATTTACAACAGGAAGGTATGTGTGGAGAGCATAGACACCTAATGCGTTTGGGAACGTTTACTGCGATAGCACTTGCTATCCACAATTTTCCAGAAGGGCTGGTCACTTTTGTCAGTAGTCTCAATGATGTACATGTTGGAATTTCTATTGCTCTTGCAGTCGCCATACACAATATACCCGAAGGTATTGCGGTCTCAGTACCAATTTATTATGCTACGAAAAGTCGTGCAAAAGCATTTTGGTACTCATTCGTTTCCGGATTGGCAGAGCCATTGGGTGCATTTCTTGGGTGTCTATTTTTTTGTAGGGTCTTGCATGATGGAGCATATAGTATTATTTTTGCGTCTGTCGCTGGAATTATGATATTTATATCACTTGATGAGCTATTACCTGCCGCACGACGATATGGAGAGCACCATATAGCTATCTATGGTCTTGTACTGGGTATGGCTGTTATGGCAGTAAGTTTACTTATTATTTAGTTATAAGGTTCCTATAATAATAAAAATGTGGTACACTAGTGCCACTTTATTTATTTTAGATAAGAAATATGCAGGATATACAGTCATTATTTAGTCGTATACAGGACGCCAAACGTCAACAAAAAGAAATACGCAAGTCATACAAAAGTGCAGTTGAGGGCGTGCTTGAATACCAAGAAATTCAAGAGAAAATGAAATCATTTCGTGAACGTAAAAAGCGTATAGAGCAGACGATAAAAGAACAATTTTCAAGTGAACTTATTAAATTGGAAGATTTAAAAATTGATATAGAATCTGATGTACAGGTATTGACAGATGTTGCTATTGCCAAGATTACAAAAGGGGAGAGCATTGAGGTAACTGATGAACATCAAAATGAGTATGAGCCTATATTTAGTGTCAAATTTAAGAAAATAGGCTAATCCACGTTATCCACAATTGACCTGTATAACGCGGGGAGTAAAATACAGACGTAATTCTTAAATATCTGAATATGTCTGTAATAGTATATTCGACCCCAACGTGTCCATATTGTAATATGGCCAAGGATTATTTCAAAGAGCATAACGTGGATTATGTGGACTATAACGTGGCAGAGGATCAAACAAAAGCACAGGAAATGGTGCAAAAATCTGGTCAGATGGGGGTGCCTGTCATTGATGTCAATGGGTCTATTGTAATTGGTTTCGACAAACCAAAAATACACGCATTGCTTGGTCTCTAATTATTTGAGTACAAAAAAGTCCATATAGTATGGGCTTTTTTATTTTATAAAATTATGATACAATAATGCTCGCTGATATAATATAAACTATGTAATTACATACTATATGTCACGTGAGATTGTTCTTGATATTGAGACAACAGGAGATATAAAGGATTTCGACAATTTACAAGTCACCGTAGTATCTATTTATCAATATGAGACAGATACATATACTTCTTTTGTTGAATCAGAATTAGGTCAACTGTGGAGTATCCTCGAGAAAGCTGAGCGCATTATTGGTTTCAATAGCGAACATTTTGATTTGCCTATTCTCAATAAATATTACGCAGGAAATTTACTTTCATTTCCTCATCTGGATATATTGAAAGTGGTGAAAGAATCTACAGGTAGACGTTATAAGTTGAATGATTTGGCAAAAGCAACATTGCAAATAGAAAAAAGTGCGGATGGGCTGCAAGCTCAGAAATGGTGGCAGGAAGGCAATGTGGCTGAAATAAAAAAATATTGTGAGCAGGATGTGCGTGTGACCAAAGGTATATATGAATATGGAAAGAAAAACCGTATGCTATATTTCCCCACACTGACAGGAGAAATACAGCCCTTTGCTGTCAACTTTGAACCGCAAGTTACATTAGGGAATTCTCTTTCTAAAGACGGCAAAAACATTAATCTGACATTACCCTTGTAATCTAATATAAAAAAATAAAAAACTCCCCTTAAGGGAGTTTTAAAATACTTCTAAATAGATTTGATTCTGTGGAGTTCCTCTGTCTATGATTAATTTGCGTACATCTTGTACCATTGAAGGGTTGCCACACAAAAAGAAATTTTTTGCTTCTCGTGGTGTTTTGTATAAATGATCAACGACTCGGCCAGTAAATCCGTTCCATGTGTCACTTTCTGGTCGAGATAGGGTGATGTCGTATGAAAATTGAGGAAATTTTGTGTGTAGTTCCTCTAGTCTGTCATGCCAAAATATATCGCTCATATGCCGTACTCCAAATAGAAGATAGAGAGATTGTATAGTTTTGTCATGTTCAAGTATATCTCTCAAAATACTCATAATAGGAGCAAGTCCTGCTCCTGTGGCAACAAAAATACAACTGCCATCCGATGACGGATATATGAATCGTCCGTAAGGGCCTCTAATTTGTATTGTATTTTCTACTTCAATAGATCTAAAAAAATTTGATCCGATACCCTCAGGCATTAGTTTGATACAGAGTTCAATATCTGAGTCGGTAGGTGTAGAAGAGAGAGAATATGAACGCACAAATTGTCTGTCATCTTGCTCAATAATGACTTGAACAAATTGTCCAGCCTGAAATACAAAATCTGATGGGCGTGCAAGGTGGATTTCTAGGGTATCTTGGGCTATATATTTTTTTGAAATGACGTGGCTTGTGTACATAGTAGGATGAGTTGACATACAATCTAAAATATTATATCATACTTACCGGGTATTATTTATCTAATTTTTATATATATGATGCATGTCAGTAAACAAGTGGATTATGCGCTTCAATTGATTACAGCGCTTTCTCGCCTGAAAGAAGGTGAGTTTTTGAGTTTGAGAGCTTTCTCACAAGAGAGTAACATATCGTTCCTTTTTTTGCAACGAATTGCTCGCATACTCAAGAATACACATATAATTGATGCTAATCGCGGAGTATATGGAGGATATTATCTAATGGTTGATCCATACAAAATTACATTCAAGCAACTTGTTGAGGCCGTAGAAGGATCTTTTGGTATTACTACATGCATACGTAATAATCCCAAGAAGTGTCCCCATGCATCATACTGTACTGGCAAAAAAACAATGGCTAGTCTCAATAAATCCATAAGTAGTATTTTGGAGCAGACATATATTTTGCAACAATAAACATATATGGAGCACGTATTGCAGACATTTCCTGGTAAGCCAAAAGATAAAAATCTCGTTTATCTCGACCATGCCGCGACTACCTATACTGATCCACGTGTTGTAGAGGCAATGTTGCCATATTTTGAGGGGATTTTTGCCAATCCATCTGGTTTGTATGCTATAGGGCGTGAAGCAAATGGAGCTATCAATGACGCTCGCAGGACGATTGCGGATATTTTGCATACATTGCCTGACTCTATTATTTTTACCGGAGGTGGAACTGAGTCAGATAATATGGCGATATTTGGTGTTGCACATAAATATGCTGACAAAGGCAAACACATTGTCACGACAAAAATTGAACATCATGCAGTATTACATCCATGCGAACAACTTGAAAAAGAAGGATTTGAGGTCACGTATATAGAGCCTGATTCACAGGGATTTATTTCACCAAAAAAAATATATCAGGCTTTGAGAGAGGATACTATTTTGGTTTCAGTCATGTATGCCAATAATGAAGTAGGTACTGTTGAACCTATCGCGGATATAGGACGTGAAATTATCAAATGGAGAAAAGATCACGCAACAAAATTTCCTTTGTTTCATAGTGATGCGTGTCAGGCTGCAGGAGCTTTGGAATTGGACGTGGAAAAACTTCACGTAGATCTCATGACCATAAATGGAAGTAAAATATATGGACCAAAGGGTGTTGGCATTTTATACAAAAGTAGAAATATACAAATTCAGCCTCTTATTTTTGGTGGCGGTCAAGAAATGCGTCTCCGCTCAGGTACAGAGAATGTGCCTGGCATAGTAGGATTGGCCAAAGCGCTTGAACTTGCACAAGCAGACAGGCAGGATGAAAATATGCGCCTTGTTGATTTGAGAAATTATTTTTGGGACAAATTGCAACATGCCATACCAAAAATACGATTGAACGGGGCTGATCTTGGCAATGAATTAGTTCGATTACCAAATAATTTAAATATTTCTATTTTGGATATTGAGGGGGAGGCACTACTTTTGTATCTTGATGAATATGGTATTGTCTGTTCTACGGGGTCAGCATGTACGTCTGATTCTCTTGACCCATCACATGTGCTTTTGGCACTGGGGTTGCCCTACGAGTATGCCCACGGTAGTTTGCGTTTTACACTTGGCAAACGAACAACAAAAAATGATATTGATTATGTAATGTCGTATTTGCCCGGTATTGTAGAGAAGTTACGCCAGATATCCCCGGTGAATTTAGAAGAAGATCCAAATAAAAATAAACATCCAAAATATCATCAGCGATAATTATATGAATGATACTTCACAGCATCAAGGCGCAAAAATTAGAGATAAGCAAGGTAATTCTTGGCTCTATTCAGACATTGTCAAGGATCATTTTTTCAATCCGCGAAATATTTTGTTATACGGACAAGAAGATTCATATCAGGCAGACGCATCGGGTAGAGTAGGATCTCCTGCCTGTGGAGACGAGATGGTTTTGTGGCTCAAAATTGACCCCCAAACTGAGAAAATTACTGAATGTAAATGGCAAACATTTGGATGTGGAAGCGCGATAGCTTCTACATCTATGCTTTCTGTTATGCTTACAGAAAATGGCGGTATGACGCTTGAACAAGCTCTCAAAATTAAGCCACAAGATATTATGTCGCGCTTGGGTGGATTGCCCAATCGAAAGATTCATTGTTCAGTACTTGGTGACAAGGCATTACAGGCAGCTGTCAATGATTGGTTCAGAAAGATGGGTAAACATGATCGTGTAATTACAACCGGTGCAAAGGTGATAGATGAAGCATTGCATATCACTGATCATGATATAGAAGAAGCTGTGCTTGAAGGTGCAAAAACACTTGAGGAAGTACAAAAAAAATTAAAAGTCGGAGCAGCTAGCCCAGAGTCTATACCAGAGATTGAACAATTGATTAGATTTTATAGTGAGAAGTATTACGGAGAAAGTTTTATCTAGGTATGGTTACTCGGGATACTATTATTCAACAGCTCAAAATGGTAATAGACCCACACATTGGTCTTGATGTGTGGACTCTTGGTTTTATATATGAAATTGATATTAAAAATGATAAACATGTACATATTCTTATGACGCTTACTACCCCTGCTTGTCCTCTAGATGGTGAACTTACAGAGATGATACGCGAGGCTATAGAGGAAATTGGCGTAGAAAAAATAGAGATAGAAAAAACTTTTGATCCACCGTGGCAATTGCCTGAGAGTTTGAGACAGAAGATGGGTATTTGATATATAGATATATGGAAGAAAAACACATAGAAAAAGTGGAAGTCTGTTGTGGTGGTACATGCCTTGCACAAGGTTCACAAGATATATTTGATACATTACAGTCTAAATTTGAAAATGTAGAAATGTGTAGTTGTCTTGGTAGGTGTAAAAAAGGTCCGAATGTATTGATTGACGAAAAAGAAATTTTTCATTATAGTAAACCACATACTGTCAATAGTAAAATTTGTTATGAAACAGGCGATATATATAAGCGTTTTTCTGAGGATGATATAACAGATAATTTTTTAGAAGATATTTAGATATGTCTGAAGAACACATAAAACTTCCAGATGATTTGCCAGAAAATATTTCAATGAAAATCCGCAAGGGTGGCAAAATAAGAAGGATCGTCGTAGACAGGGAGGCATGTATTGGTGCTCAATCTTGTGTTGTTGTTGCTCCGGGAGTATTTCAAATGGATGATGAAAATTTGGCTTATGTAACAGATCCAGATACTACAGATGAAGACACTATTCTGCTTGCTGCACAATCATGTCCGGTGTTAGCTATTCATTTGTATGATGAAGAGGGGAATAAAATTTTTCCAGAAGCGTAAATAAATCTATCTCATATATAAAACAGCCCCATCGAGGGCTGTTTTTGGCATGTAAAAAATTTGTGTAGTCTGATATATTAATTTTTTTTAATTTCAATTTTACTTTTTATCACATCAATTTTTACACCATCACCCTCCTGAACTTTCTTTTCAATAATTTGCATTGCGAGAGGATTGAGGAGTTCAGTTTGTATGACACGTTTGAGTGGACGAGCACCAAGATTTTCATCGTATCCCTTCTCAGCAAGCCATTCTTTCGTTTTTTTACTTATATCTATTTTTATTTTTTTGCTCTCAAGGCGTTTGGTCACTAAAGCAAGTTGTAGATCAACAATTGATCCTATTTGTTCTTTTCTGAGTGAGTGGAATATAATAATTTCATCTATACGATTGAGGAATTCAGGTTTGAAATGATCTCGAAGCGCCTCCATGACACGCGCATGAATTTTATCCTCTTTTTGTTTTTCTCCGGATGTTCCTTGTTTCTTCGCCTCGAATCCAAAATCTCCAGTTTTGCCAAGTGACATAATGAGATCACTTGCTATATTACTTGTCATGATGATGACAGTATTTTTGAAGTTAATTTTTCGCCCTTTTGCATCAGTGAGGCGTCCATCTTCTAGAATTTGCAACATAATATTGAATACATCTGGATGTGCTTTTTCAATCTCATCAAAAAGAAGTACAGAATACGGTTTTCTACGGACGATTTCTGTAAGTTGTCCACCCTCATCAAAGCCAACATATCCAGGAGGGGATCCGATCATTTTACTTACTGCATGCTTCTCCATATATTCACTCATGTCTACACGCACAAGTGCTTCTTCATCATTGAAGAGAAATTCAGCGAGTGTTTTTGCTAGTTCTGTTTTACCTACGCCAGTTGGTCCCATGAATATGAAAGAACCAATAGGTCTCTTTTCTTCTGATATGCCAGCTCTACTTCTACGTATAGCGTTTGATACAGCTGTGATAGCCTCGCTTTGGCCTATCACGCGCTTTTTGAGTTCATCTTCCATCTTGGCAAGTTTAATTACCTCATCTTGGAGCATTTTGCTTACTGGTATACCTGTCCAACGGGCAACAACACCGGCAATATCTTCCTCAGTCACTTCTTCCTTAAGTATACTTGATTTTTTTTGTAGGTCTGCCAATTTTTGTTCATATTTTTTAATGGCTTCTTCAATCATCGGAATTTTGCCATAGCGAAGCTCTGCTACTTTTTGGAGATCCCCTTTACGTTCCTCTATTTCTGCTTCTTGTTTTAATTTGTCAATTTCTTTTTTATGTTCACGGATTTTGGTGATGATTTCTTTTTCATTAGTCCACTGCATTTCTATTTCTTGACTTTTATCTTTGAGGTTTGCTAGTTCTTCTTTTAGTTTTTTCTGGCGATCTTTGCTATCCTGGTCACTTTCTTTTTTGAGTGCATTGAGTTCAATTTCAATTTTCATCATTTTTCGTTTCATTTTATCCAAGTCATCAGGCATAGAGTCTATCTGCATTTTGAGTGCACTTGCTGCCTCATCTATAAGATCTATGGCCTTGTCAGGCAAAAATCTATCTGATATATAGCGATTGGATAGTTGTATTGCAGCCACAATAGCAGGGTCGGTGATGCGAACACCATGATGTATTTCATATTTTTCTTTTATGCCGCGCAGAATAGCTGTCGCATCATCAGTATTTGGTTCAAGCACAAGAACAGGTTGAAATCGTCGTTCAAAAGCAGCATCTTTTTCTATGTGTTTTTGATATTCTTTGAGGGTTGTGGCTCCAATCATATGAAGTTCTCCACGTGCAAGCCCAGGTTTAAGCATGTTGCTTGCGTCCACTGCACCTTCTGAACTACCAGCACCGACGATTGTATGAAGTTCATCAATAAACAATACTATTTTTCCGTGTGCATCAGTGATTTCTTTTATGACTGCCTTGAATCTTTCTTCGAATTCACCACGAAATTTGGTTCCAGCCAAGAGTGAGCCTATATCAAGTGAAATTATTTCCTTGTCCTTGAGATTTTCTGGGACATCTCCATTTACAATGCGCTGTGCTAATCCTTCTGCAATTGCGGTCTTACCAACGCCAGGCTCTCCAATGAGAACAGGGTTATTTTTTGTTCTGCGGGTCAATACTTGCATGACACGCCGAATTTCGTCATCTCGGCCTATGACTGGATCTAGTTTTTCTTTACGTGCGCGTTCGGTTAGGTTGAGACCATATTTTTCAAGTGCCTGATATTTACTTTCCGGTTCAGGTGAATCTACACGTTGGGTTCCACGGATAGATTTAAGCACATTGAGTACATCACTATATTGTACTTTTTGCCTTGACAAGGCATCGCTTACTGGATTTTTGTTTGTGAGATATGACAAAAGTAGGTGCTCAACACTAATGAAATCATCTTTCATTTTTTTTGCTTCATTTTCAGCATTTTGAAGTATGTAGATCATGGCTTGTCCAAGCATTACTTGTCCCAAATTTCCTTGTATATTTTCATGTTGTTTTGGCAAAGCATCTATCATGTTTTCTACATCGTCTGTCAGTTCTTTTAGATTAACATTAAGTTTTTTGAATATAGAGACAACCACACCTTCTTCTTGTTCGATAAGACTCAAAAATAGGTGAGGGGGTTCTATTTGTTGCTGTCCATTTTCATGGGCTATTAATTGTGCATTCTGTATAGCTTCTTGGGATTTATGGGTAAAGTTTTGTGGCATCATACGGTTAAATTATTAGGTTTTAGAAGTTAGGTATAGGTGTGATAATATTATATTGTCACTCAGCATATTAGAGTGATAATACTATACCATATTGTAAAATGATGTCAAGTTTGATATTATTATAACATGTTTTTCTTAATTTTTGCTAAAAATAGCTTATATTTATTTCTATTATGTCTGATAAATTGGACAACCTGAAGAAAGAGAGTAAAAAAGTTGGCATGGAAATAAGGAAAAAAATAGCTACTTATATTTTAGCAGGTTTCGGTTTGGTGGCAGGTCTTGCGTGGAATGAGGCTATCAAAGGACTTATTGACAGGTTCTTTCCTCTAACCTCAAATGGAGGACTTTTGGCAAAATTTTTTTATGCTATCTTTATTACGAGTGTAATTGTTATTTTGTCTATTTATTTTTTGAGGTCTGAAGAAAAAGAATAAAATAATAAGATGTTAATACTGTTGCATGAAAATTTTAGGAATACATGTAGATAATGTTAGTAGGGAGGAAGCTCTGAGTAAGGTTTCCGAGTTTTTACTTAGTGATAAACAATATAAAATTTTTACTCCTAATCCAGAGATGCTTGTCGACGCACAAAAAGATGATTACTTTATGAAGGTTTTGAATGATGGTGATCTCAATCTTTGTGATGGCAGAGGTATCCAGCTTGTATCCAAAGAAAAAATAGAACGTATACCAGGGACAGATTTTATGTTGGATATATGCGTATTGGCTGAACAAAAAAAGTGTTCAGTATATTTTTTGGGATCGGGGAGTAGGGAAGTCGTATCAAGAGCAGGAGCTAATATTCAGTCTAGATTTCCCCAATTGAAAATTTGTGGTTTTCATGAAGGGCCAGAGATCAAAAGATCAAAAGATCAAAAGATCATTGTTGACGAAGTAGAACAAGATAAGATTGTAGACGACATTATTCAAAAAGCTCCGGACATTTTATTCGTTGCATTTGGACACGTCAAACAGGAAAAATGGATTCATGAAAATCTTAAGGATTTGCCTAGCGTAAAAGTTGGCATGGGCGTTGGTGGTGCATTTGATTATATTTCTGGTACAAAAAAAAGAGCTCCCCAGTGGATGAGGAGATTAGGTATGGAGTGGCTCTATCGGGTCATGTATGAACCAAAAAGAATAATGAGAATATGGAGAGCTGTCGTCATTTTTTTGTTTTTAAATTTTTTTAAAAAAAGTCATTAAAAATCGAATCCCCACCCAGGTCTCCAGTCTAGGTGGGGTAAATGGAAACATGCCGTGTTCAAGCGGCGGGGACCAGTGTGAAGCTGACTTGATCACGCATCTCCTCGGGCATGTTCCGCCCGATGGCGTGAACCGACGTCGCTGTCGCGAGGAAGTACTCGACAGCTCCGCCGCCCCACTGGATCCTGACACGAACCTGCTGCTCAGATCCGTACCGACGCAGGATCCATTCTCCCAGGTTGAACATCGAATGTCCCTTTCCTTTCCTCTCCCCGAGAGGTTACAACAACAAGAATGATACATAATATTAATTTTGTCAAGAAAATTTATGCTTTCACAAAAAATAATAAAACATCTTAATCAACTCCAACAAAAAAAGTACCGTAAGGAATTTGGTGAATTTATAATAGAAGGAGTGAAAGGCGTAGATGAGGCAATAAAATCTGATGATGAAATAATTCTTCTTATTGTGGAAGGGGGAAGACGAGATGAAGAGGAAATAAGAGGTATTATAGAAATTGCAGAAAAAAATAATATTCCTATAGAATTTTGTGGACGTAAAGATATCGATATCATCAAAACAACAGATACATTCCCTGGCGTATTAGCTGTGATTGAACAGAAAGAAATTATATTGGAAGATATCGCAGATGGTCCTGTAATTTGTCTTGACCAGGTGAAAGACCCAGGTAATTTGGGCACGATTATCCGTACAGCTGATTGGTTTGGGATAAAGAATATACTTGTGTCAGAGGATTGTGTGGATGTATATAATCCGAAAGTGGTAAGAAGTACTATGGGTTCTATTTTTCATGTTACTATTTTCAAATCACATGACGTATTGAATAGTTTAAAAAAGTTGAAAAAAGAATTTCATTACGAAATTAATTCACTTGATATGCATGGAGTAACTATTGCGAAGTTGAAGCCAAAAAATAAAGCAATTTATATATTTGGGAGTGAATCTCATGGAGTTTCACATGAGCTTGATGAGCTCATAGATACTCGGTATACTATACCTGGCTCAGGAACTGCAGAATCACTCAATGTAGCTATTTCTGCTGGTATTTTAATGAGTAAATTGTACATATGAATATAAAAACGCGCTTCGCACCAAGTCCAACAGGATTTTTACATGTAGGTGGTCTTCGAACTGCCTTATATTCTTATTTGTTTGCGAGAAAAAATAATGGTGTTTTCATGATGCGTATAGAAGATACTGACCAAGAACGATTTGTCGAGGGTGGTACTGAGAATATGATTCGTTCGCTCAAATGGGCTGGACTTAGTATTGATGAGGGTGTAGATATGGGGGAGGAAGGCAACGTCATTCAAAAAGGGGACAAGGGGCCATATATACAATCACAACGTCTAGATATTTACAAAAAATATGTTCAAGAGCTTGTTGAGCAGGGCCATGCCTATTATTGTTTTTGTAGCAAAGAGCGTCTTGAAGAAGTTCGGAAGAATCAAGAACTCAATAAAATGCCAACCGGCTATGATGGTCATTGTCGAGATTTAGACGTTGCAGAAGCACAAAAACGCGTCATGACAGGGGAGAAATACGTAATACGCATGAAAATGCCCAAAACAGGGACCACAGTAGTAGATGACATGGTTCGTGGTAAAGTTGAATTTAAAAATGAACTAGTTGATGACCAAGTTTTAGTAAAAGCTGATGGATTTCCTACATACCACCTTGCCGTAGTTGTTGACGATCATTTGATGGAGGTTACCCATGTTATTCGTGGTGAAGAATGGCTACCTTCGACACCAAAACATATACAACTATACAAAATGTTTGGATGGGATTTACCACAATTTGGGCACCTATCAATGCTTATTAACGAACAAAAACAAAAATTAAGCAAACGACATGGGGATGTATCGGTCGAAGATTTTAAACAAAAAGGGTATTTACCAGAAGCAATGGTTAATTTTATTGCATTTTTGGGTTGGAATCCAGGTGGAGAAAAAGAAATTTTTAGTCTTGCAGAATTAGAAAAAGAATTTGATTTTAGTAAAGTACATAAACCTGCAGCAGTATTTAATCGTGAAAAATTGAATTGGTATAATAAACAATACATGATGGCACTTTCTGATGAAGAATTAGCCAAAAGATGTGAATCATTTTTTATACAAATTGGACTTCAGACTTCAGACTTCAGACTTGCAAATATCGTAGCTCTTGAGAAGGGGAGATCATCTACACTGGCCGAAATAGCAGAAAATATTACATTCATTTTTTCTGATAAACTCAAGTATGAATCTGAACTTTTGGTGTGGAAAAAATCGACACACGAAGATGCAAAACAAAAATTGAAAGAACTTGCCTTATTTTTTGCGACAATAGGGGACTGGAATAGAGAAAATGTCGAGCAGGTAACCCTGAGTTGGATTAAAGAAAAAGGGTGGGGTAATGGCGATGTGCTGTGGCCTATGCGCGTTGCTTTAAGCGGACAGAAAAATTCTCCAGGTCCTTTTGAGATTGCTACAGTACTCGGAAAAGAAAAAACATTGGACAGAATTCAAAAAGCTATCGAGCTTCTATAATTTGTGATATAATTATACACATGAAGAAGAAAATATTCATTATTTTTATCAGCATTTTTGTAGGTCTAGGACTCTTCGTACAACCTTTTTTTGTATTTTCACAAAATGAAGGAGGAAATAAACAAGAAATTGATGAACTTAATAGTAAAATTTCTGAAAAGAAAGAAAAAATAAAACAACTTGAAGAAAGCATTAATGAATATAAGAAAAAAATAGAAGTGAAACGAAGTGAGGCTGTCTCTTTATCAAATCAGCTGGCTATACTAGATAATTATCTGACACAGACAGAGCTCGATATTGAACTTACTCAAGATAAACTTGATACGTTAGAACTTGAGGTTGAGGCACTTAATCTTTCGATTGAGCAAAAAGAACAGATAATAGAACGACAGAAAAAGATTTTGTCTGAGATTATCCGCACATTGTATTATGAAAATAACAAAAAATACATAGAGGTCATGGCTGCGTATGACCAATTTTCTGATTTTTACAACCGTGTACAATATGTGAAAAGTGTAGAGCGCGATCTTGGTAAAAGCGCAAAGACTATGCGTCTAGCAAAAGAAGATTTGGAAAATAAGAAAACACAAAAAGAAGAGATAAAAAAGAGTTATGAAGAACTCAAAGAAAAATTAAACAACCAGAAAAAAGATTTTGAAGAACAAGCAGGGTATAAACAAAATTTATTGGTACAGACTCAATCATCTGAAATGGTATACAAGACTATGTTGTCTAGTCTCAAGTCTCAATACCAACAAGTTGAAAATGAAATAACCAGCATAGAGCAGGAAGTGCGTCGTCGCCTCGAGGAACAAGACAAGTTTTCAAATGTCGTTGATACTGGCGAGCTTTCTTGGCCAACACAGAGCCGTTATGTTACTGCATATTTTTATGACAAAAATTATCCTTATCGCAATATTTTTGAACACAATGCAATAGATATACGTGCTGCTCATGGGACACCGGTGAAGGCAGCTGCATCTGGATATATAGCTCGAGCTCGCACATGTACGACGGCCAGTTGTTATGCATACGTCATGATTGTACATTCAGATGGGCTTTCTACTGTGTATGGCCATTTGAGTCAGATTAGTGTTACCGAGGACCAATTTGTTACACGTGGTGATATTATTGGATACTCTGGAGCTACGCCGGGCACTATTGGCGCAGGTCCATTCACTACAGGCCCTCACTTACACTTTGAAGTACGTAAAAATGGTATTCCTGTTAATCCTTTAAACTATTTAGTAAAAGATTATTAACATGAGTAATACTTTTTCAGAAAATATAATTTTTTTTGATACTGAATTTACTCACCTTGAGGTACAGAAAGGTGAGCTTTTATCTATTGGACTGATAAAACAAAATGGGGAAGAATTATATATAGAGCTCGAATATGAAGGAAAAGAGATTCATCCCTGGGTTGAGAAAAAAGTCTTGCCTTTTTTGACAGGAGAAAAAATTAAAAAAGAAGATGCACGTATAAAATTGTGGGAATTTATAGGTAAGAGGAAAACGAAGCCTTACCTCATGTCATATGTTAATCAATTTGATGCGATATATTGGTATCAATTATTTGAGGATCCAAAAGAACATCCTGCATTTTGGATTCCCCTTGACTTTGCATCCATTCTTTTTGCATGTGGCCGTGACCCAGAGGATATGAGAAAGGATAGTTTTTTTGCAGAATTAGATATTGATAAGTCACAATATATACAGCATAATGCTCTTGAAGATGCTCGAATGCTTAAAGAAGTTTATAATAAATTTATAAAAACAATGAGTTAGTTAGTGTCGCACAATATTTGATAGGGGAGTTGTATACAAAGAACAGGGAAGTGATAAAAAAATATGCAGTGAAAAATGGTGAGGGTATTCAGAGGCTTAGATACTCACGCATAAATTTTTAGAAAAACAGATTCAATCTAAGAATTATAAATATATTATTCAATTAATTTTTTGATTTCCATTTTCAAAGTTTAACAAAAATAATAGGGTGGCAGTAAAATAACAGGAAAATGTGCTATCATCATGCGACCGGCAACCTAGCTGGTTTTTTCATACAGAATTTTTTATAAAAAAGATGATGTTCTATATCTCTATAAAATAGGCCAAGATTCTGTAGTGTCGTAAAATATTCTTATATGCAAGAGATCGTGGGGGATAGGTAAATATGCTACATTTATTTGATTTAAATAGTTCAGGAACAAAAGACTAGAGATGAAAGCTATATTTATATTATATATAAAAAATTGACGCGCATTTTTTATATATAATATAAATATAGAAGAAATGTAGTATGACATTATTTAAAGGTATGATGAGATTGCCTCTCTATACAGTGTCGTATAAGATATATTGTGCGACACTATTACTCTATGCCAAACAAAAGTAATTATGATCCTGAGTTACTCATTTAGTTTGGTAATTAAAATTTTCAAAATCTATTTCCAATAAATGCGGTCTGCGTATCGTAG
>Ga0208373_1000516_pt1 | contig 65740 bp, 63 predicted proteins | sample RifOxyC2_FD_184036 | JGI IMG/M metagenome (GOLD analysis project Ga0208373, IMG submission 184036) | Soil microbial communities from Rifle, Colorado - Rifle Oxygen_injection C2 (SPAdes) | ecosystem: Environmental > Terrestrial > Deep subsurface > Rock core/Sediment | place: Rifle, Colorado...
TTAATAAGTCGGTTCCCTTTGGGTAGGTCATTTTAATTAAACTTCCTAGGAGTAAAAATCATTTGCGTAAAACTGAGCAAATGGAACAGGTGTGCCAATTATCGAAAAAACAAGGTAAAAAGGCCCTCAATAACCCGTATAATTATTAACACGGGTCACAAAAGAATAAAATCCTTGATTTTTCAGTGCAAAAGTTATGGCTTAATTTGCTTGTTGCGGAATCGCTGCATTCCTGTGTTTTTCCTTGAAAAACTCATTGAATTGCAATATACTATATTATCTATTTGACGGAGCAAACATATGAAAAAAATATTATTCTTTTGTGTTTTAATTGCCTTTTCTGTTATTTCAAACGGATGTTCAATAAAGGCAATTGCTTTAAATAGTGTCGGAGACGCTCTTTCCGGCGGGGGCACGGTATTTACTTCGGATAATGATCCTGATCTGGTAGGGGATTCCCTTCCTTTTGCGTTAAAATTATATGAATCCGTACTTGACGGGGTTCCTGAACATAAAGGGCTGATACTTTCCACCGCCAAGGCTTTCACAATGTATGCGTATGCTTTTTTGCAGATGGAGGCGGATACTGTTGATAAACAGGATTATGAAAAAGCAAAATATTTAAGAGCCAGGGCTTTTAAACTTTACATAAGGGGAAGGGATTATGCGTTAAAAGGTTTGGAGCTCAATCATCCCGGATTTAATGAACTTCTAAAAAAAGATTATAAAGCAGCTCTGGCGCTAACCAACAAAGAAGATGTTCCTCTTCTTTACTGGGCCGGTTCTTCCTGGGTTGCCGCGCTGACGACTGACAAAGGCAATCTTCAGCTTGTTATGGAATCCACCATTGGCGCGGCCTTAGTTGGGCGTGTCCTTGAACTTGATGAGACCTTTGATGACGGTTCGGCTCATGATTTTTTTATCTCATGGGATGGCAGCCGGTCAGAATCCATGGGAGGCAGTGAAAAAAGAGCAAGAGAACATTTTAACAGGGCGATAGAAATAAACAAAGGAAAGAAAGTCAGCACATATCTTTCTCTTGCTGCAATATCTCAAAGTAAACAGGATTTAAAAGAATTTAAAGAACTTATAGACAAAGCGATGGCAATAGATGCCGATAAATATCCTGAAAGCAGATTGTCCAATATTATCTTCCAAAGAAGAGCAAAATTTATGCTGGACAATATAAATGACTACTTCCTGATCGAGGAACCAACTGAATCCCGTTAGAAAATTTAATGGGCAGGGTTTTTTGGGATTTAGATTAGATTTCTGCAATTTTTACTTGGTTTTATGCGCTTAGATATTTGATTTTCTAACGGGACGAGGGGACCGTGTATGTGGATATATACTTATGTGCTTCAAAGCTGTAAAGACGAACAGCTATATGTAGGCGTTACAAAGAACTTAAACAAAAGAATTAGCGAACATAATTTAGGCGAAGTGTTATCAACAAAAGCTTTTAGGCCATTTAAATGTGTGTATGCTGAAGCCTGTATTAACGATGGAGATGCTTATGCCCGGGAAAAATATTTAAAAAGCGGAATGGGCAGACGATATCTTAAGAACAGAATAAAAAGGTTTTTAATGAAGAGAGAGGCTTGCACCGTTAGAAATTCTGAGAAGCTTTAATTACGATAAAAGTAGGCAAAGGAGAGTCGGCCATGATTAAAAGAATGAGTGAAATGTTTAAATTTCTAATGGTGAAAAAAATAATACTAATTACAGTTCTAATGCTCCTTTGCATGAGTACATACGCAGGGGCTCTTACCATCAAGCTTGCCACTCTGGCACCGGAGAATTCTCCCTGGTATGAAGTTATCCGGGGAATGGCGGATGACTGGAAGAAAACTACAAACGGGGAAGTGGTTGTCAGGATATATGCGGGCGGAGTAGTCGGTGACGAAACAGATGTGGTTAGAAAGATAGGTATCGGTACACTGGATGCGGGATCTATTACAGCTGTCGGAATGTCTGATATTTGCACTGAAGTGCAGGCGATGCAGATGCCTATGATGATACAGTCTTACGATGAACTTGATTATATTCTAAGCAAAGTCAGAAGCAAACTTGAAGATTCTCTTGATAAAAAAGGATACAAAGTCCTTAACTGGGGAGATGTCGGCTGGGTCAAGTTCTTCTCGCAGAAAAAAGTGATTTATTCGGATGACATGAAGGATCAGACGATGTTTGTGTGGGGCGGTGATACCGGTGTTCTTGATGCCTGGAAAGAAGCGGGTTTCAAAGTTATGCCTTTAGCCATTACCGATATGCTTACCTCTTTGCAGACAAAGAAAATTAACGCTTTTTCGACCTCTCCTATTGCGGCGGCGTCTTTTCAATGGTTTGCGCTTGCTCCCAATATGACGGATATTAAATGGGCGGCGCTGATCGGCGGTACGGTTATCAGCAAAAGAGCCTGGAATAAAATACCCGAAAAGTACAAGCCTGAACTCGAAAAGATTGCGCAAAAAAGAGGGGAAGACATGAAGGTAAAAATAAGAGCGCTTGAAAGCGAAGCTGTTAAAATAATGGTAAAAAACGGCCTTAAAGTACATGCAATTCCCGATGCTGCGGTTAAAGACTGGACAGAAAAAGCAAAAGGAGCTTATCCGAAGATTCTTATTACACCCGAGCTGAAAGCTATGTTTGAAGAAGTTAATAAATACCATTTAGAATATCTGAGCCTTAAAAAGAAATAATTTAAAACCTACAGAGGAGTATATGAATCTAGTATTGGGAAAGCTGGAAAGTTTTTACCATAAGTTTGAAAACGGTTTTGCGATGATTCTTTTGTTTGCTATGGCGTTGATTCCTGTTATAGAAATGGTTTTTCGCAGGCTCTTAAATACCGGGATTGGAGGTTCGATTGTCTATGTTCAGCATCTGACCTTATGGGTGGGTTTTGTAGGTGCGATCATTGCGACCAGGGATAAAAGACACCTGACTATTACCTCGCTGGATGAGTATATGCCGGATATGGCAAAGAAAATTTCAGGGATTTTCAGGAATTTTGTCAGCACAGCCATCTGTTTCGCGCTTTTTCTTGCCAGTGTTCAGCTTGTCAGAAGCGAAAGTATTGCAGGCAATCTGGCCGTACCTACCTGGGTAATGGAACTTATACTTCCTATCGGCTTCTTGATCATGTCGCTAAGATTTGCTTTTGGTTATTCAAAAACGCTTATTGAAAAAATACTAACGGCGCTGGCTTTTCCCGTAGTTTTAGCATTTAGTGCCTGGTTTTTTCCGGCTATGCCGTATCTGACCCTGCCTCTTGCGCTGCTTATAGTCGCTGCGATAATTTTTGGAGCCCCGATATTTATTGGTCTTGGAGGTTTGGCTGTAATATTTTATTTTGGCGCGGGAGAGCCCGTTGCTTCAATACCTGCGGAAACTTACAGAATAGTTACGGATTCTATTCTACCAACCATTCCTTTATTTACACTGACCGGTTATATCCTTGCCGAGGGCGGGGCGAGCAGGAGAATGGTAAAGGTTTTTAACTCCTGGTTTGGCTGGATGCCGGGCGGACTTGCTATTGCCACAATCATGGTCTGCACATTTTTTACTACTTTTACGGGTGCTTCCGGTGTTACGATTCTGGCTATGGGCGGTCTTCTTCTTCCGGTACTATTAAAATCCGGATATGAAAAAAAGTTTTCCGTAGGTCTTCTGACCGCAACAGGAAGTATCGGTTTGCTTTTTCCTCCGTCACTGCCTTTGATTTTATACGGGATCTCGGCGCAAATATCTATCCTTGATCTTTTTAAGGGAGGAATTCTTCCGGGTGTTCTTCTTGTCGCGGTCGTAATAATATTTTCCATGCTGCAAGGTGCCAAAGCGAAGGTTGCGAGAGTTCCCTTTGTTCTTAAAGACGCGCTTTCTTCTCTCTGGGAAACGAAATGGGAATTATTAATTCCGGTTCTTATTCTTTACGGAATATTCGGAGGTTGGACTTCTCTTGTCGAAGCCGCCGCTTTTGTAGCCATTTATGCATTTATAGTTGAAATATTTATTTATAAGGATATCAGCCTTACAAAAGACCTGCCAAAAATACTGCTTAAGTGTGTAATTCTGGTGGGCGGAGTGCTGGTTATTATCGGCGTTGCCATGGGTTTTACCAGTTATGTAGTTCTTCAGCAGATACCGGAAGTAATTCGCGACTGGGTGGCGCTGCATATCAGCAGTCCTCTTATCTTCCTCCTGGTTTTAAATGTGGTTCTCCTCGTTGTCGGCTGCCTTATGGACATCTTCTCGGCGATAATAGTTGTCGTTCCTCTCATTATCCCGATAGCGAAATACTTTGGAATTGATCCTGTGCATCTTGGTATTATATTTATTGCCAACCTGGAACTTGGTTACCTGACTCCGCCGGTAGGGATGAATCTCTTTCTCTCGGCTTACAGATTCGAAATGTCCGTAGGGGAAGTTACAAAAGCCAGTTTTAAGTTCCTTATGCTGATGGTACTGGCTGTGCTTATTATTACATATATTCCGGCGCTGACAATGGCTATGGTTAAATTACTTTAGATATGACTCATGCAAATTGAGGGTTTTGAAAAAGAAATTGAACAGGCTCTTAAATCTATTCCGCCGGAATTTATTGAAAAGTTGAAAAACATTCAAATTACAGCGGATGACTCCGCGCCGCAAAAGAACGGCTCTCTTCTTCTTGGTCTTTATCACGGAGTACCCTTGAAAGACCGGAGCGCGGTTTTTGAACCTTTAATGCCGGATAAAATAACCCTCTATAAACAATCCCTGGAGCTTATTTCTAAAACTCCCGAAGAGTTAAGAAAAAACATCAAAGACACAGTTGTTCATGAAATCGGCCACTATTTTGGATTGGAAGAAAAAGATATCAGAAAGCGGGGATATTAATTTTTACCAATAAATAGGCATGGTTTAGATATAAAATAAAGGAGTGTCTTATGTCAACAGTAATATTATATTCCACAAGGCACGGCGCTGCAAAGAAATGCGCTGAGTTGTTGAAGTTCAAGATATTTGGTTCCGAGATCGTTGATATTAAAAATAATCCGGGTTTTGATGTTTCTTCTTATGATACGGTTATAATCGGAGGTTCTATCCGGGCCGGCAGGGCAAAAAAAGAACTAAGAAAATTCTGTGAAAAGAAAAAGGAAGTATTACTAAAAAAGAAACTGGGACTCTATATCTGCTGCATGAGTGAAGGCGAAAAGGCAGAAGAGCAGATAAAAACAAATTTCCCGGTTGAACTTTACGATAAAGCGGCTGCTAAAGATTATTTCGGAGGTATTTTCGATTTTACAAAACTTAATTTTATTGAACGTTTTATTGTGAAGAAAGTAGCCAAGATCAAAGAAAGCGTGTTTAATATAAAAGAAGACCGTATAACAAAATTTGCAGAAAAGTTCAAATAGCAGCGGAGAAAATGTATACTCTCAAGGCAAAAGATTGGATAAAGAACAGTAAGTTCCCGTTTATAATAGGAAAGTACAGTATTAATGAAAGTTTTAAATATCATAATCATGAATTTTTTGAGTTCTTTTTTGTTTCTGAAGGAAAATTCTCTCATAATCTGAACGGAGAGGAGAGAGTTGTCTCAAAAGGTGATATCGTTCTCATGAACCCCGGCTATAAACATTCGTTTAAGCCGCTTGGAGTCGAAGCTGAAACAATACAGGCCATATTTACGCCTTCCTTTCTTGGAGTAAATACAAAGCTGTTTAAAAAAACAAAAGGTTTTGTCGAACTTATCTATCTTGAACCTTTTTATGATGAAGGTTTTAAAATATTTTCTCTTTCCGGTGTTAACGAACTTAAAGTCAGGTCTCTTTTGTTTGAAATGTTATTTGAATATGAGAAAAAACCCGCAGGCTTTGAGATAACTCTTAAAGCAAAAATTCTTGAGCTTTTAATAATGCTGGTTCGTATTTATGAGAGTGAGAAAAATAAAACACCTGAAAAGAAAAGATTATCCAAAAAAGCAGCGGCAATTACAGAAAGCCTTTCGTATATTGACATCCACTTTAAAGAGCCTTTAAAGCTGGAAGACATTTCGATGAATAAAGCAGGCCTGACAAAAGAATATTATTGCACGGTTTTCAAAAAGATTACCGGCAGGACTTTCACGGAGTACATTACTCATCTGAGAATTGAAGAAGCCAAGAGGCTTGTCCTGAACGAGAATATCTCGATTAGTGACGTATGCTATGTATCAGGGTTTAATGATCTGAGCCACTTTACAAGAACTTTTAAACTCCTAACCGGCAAAAATCCTACAAATTATAGAAAAAAGTACCATATAAAATAATCTTTTATCTGTGATATCTTACTCTTATCCGTGTCATCAGCCCAAAATCCTGCAAAGATAGTAATTTTCATTGGATAAAGATGAATATTATTCAGTATCTGGAGTTTGGGCAGATATTAACCCCTGTCAAATTAATATTAATTTTCGCCATGTAAAAGAACCCGGTATAATGTATTATAATTATAGCTCCATAAATAGTCACTAGTCATTAGTGCTTAGTACTTGAAAATCACAAGGAGGAATACAAAATGAAAAGGATCAAACTTAGCAAAAAGGAATATTATGACAAAATGTACGCATGCTGGCTGGGGAAAAATATTGGCGGAACATTTGGCGCGCCTTATGAATGTAAAAAATATTTAAACAGCCTTGATTTTTACACTCCGGTTCCGAATGGTTCGGCTCCCAATGATGATCTTGATCTGCAGCTTGTATGGCTTAAGCTTCTGGAAGATAAAAAAGGAATACCGGAAATCGAGGATTTTGCGGAATACTGGAAAAAATATACGAGTATTTATCCCTGGGACGAGTATGGATTTTGTGCGAGAAATCTTGACAGAGGCCTCCTGCCTCCTATCTCCGGTTGTTTTGAAAATTTTTACATAGACAATATGGGCTCTCCTATCCGAAGCGAGATTTGGGCGTGTCTTTTTCCCGGAAATCCTGAGGTAGCTGCCGAAATGGCCTGGAAGGATTCTGTAATGGATCATACAGGCGGGGAAGGATTATATGGTGAGATGTTCTGGGCTGCCGTTGAGAGCGCAGCCTTTGTCGAAAAAGATCCAAAAACACTTATTAATATCGGGTTGGCTATGATTCCGTGCTACTCGGAAATATCCAGAGTTATCCGTGACGCAGTCTGGTGTTTTGAAAATAAAATAGTCTGGGCGGATGCCAGAAACAGGATTGTCGAGGCGTATGGAAATAATCATCCGTGCCATGCCGTGCCAAACCACGGTTTTACGATACTTGGCTGGCTGTACGGAAAAGATTTCGGGGATAAATTGTGCAAGGCTGTTAATTGCGGGTATGATACGGATTGCACCGGCGCCACCCTCGGGTCGCTCCTTGGTATAATCGGCGGCAGAAAAGCTATTCCTGAAAAGTGGCTGAAACCTATCGGGGAAAATATAATTCTTCATGTTTTTACGGGAAAATTTAATTCGCCAAAAACAATTAAAGAATTGTCCGGCAGGATGCTAAAACTGGCGGAAAAATACGAACAGTATTCCGACACGGTGGAATTCGGGAGTAAAACCGTTCTTCCAAAAGAGGTCTTATCGCTGCTTTTCAGAAATGAAAAAGCAAGAGAGATACTCCTGACAGATCCTTTGTCTTCAATTGTCGTAAGGGAGGGTCTAAAAATTATTCTGCATTACAACGGGGATCCCGTATTACTTCCGGAAATAACAAAGACTGTCGAGATTTCGGTGCTAAAAAATAGTTTACCCGTAAATGCTGCTGTTAATTTAACAGCCCCAAAGGGCTGGGAAGTAAAAGATAAAGAAATGTCAAGTTTAAATAAAAAAGCTTTTTCTATTACAGCAGGTAAGGTCAAAGCAAGAAATACAATAACTGCTGAAGTGTCTTATTCGGGTAAAACAATTGCTGCAAATTTCATGATGTTTGGTCCGGAGGAAGCAAAGGGATGGGAGATTACGGCAAATGTTAAAAAGTGTCAAAAATGCGATGCAAGAATAGAAAAGTGTTTATGTAAATAGTCGGGTTACTCTATGTTTTGGGTAGGAGTATGGGCTTTTCTTTTGTAGGGGGCTTCTAAATCATCTTCTGTTCCAAATTGTCTATCAATGCCTGCGGAGATGATGGCGAAACCGTTTTCTCTTATATCCAGTCTGTATGGAGTTCCCCAGATATCTTTTTCCGGGTCTTTTGATTTGTCCTGAGTTTCAAAGCCATGTTTTAAAAAGGCTTCAAAATCAGAGGGATATCCGCCTTCGGTTTGATAGCTGAGTTCCAAAGGACCTATGAATTGATTCATCTGCATAATCACTAATGAACCAGCGATTTGAGCGGTTAACTTTTTGACTGCGTCGGGATTACCGGAAGGGTTTATCTTTTGTGCTATATTTTTTGTTACAGCCTCCAATTTAACTCCCGGAACGTATTTGACAGTAGTGGAGACGATAGCGCTAAAGTTTATTGCAATATAAGCGATAGCTCCAAGAAATAATATTCTTACGGAGTATTTTAGTATAGCTCCTGTATAGTCTTTTTTCTTGATTACCGTCGGAGTATACCGTAAATTGTTCGTAAAACCCCTGCTTCTGGCTTTTTCTTTTATAAAGCAAACCTCGCAAAGTGTCCTTCCGGAAAAAAATCTTGAACAATTTGCGCATAACTGCTTGCCGCAGCCGGAGCAAATACCTGAGGATTTTACATCATTATGTGTTGTGCAATATACATCTTCAAACATGGTTTTCTTGGTTCCTTCGTCAGTTCATAACTTTGCAATCATTCCCCAGGTAATATTATCCTGAAGTTTTTCATTCCCGGCTCTAAGTCTTACTGCAATTTCTATTATTATTTCTTTGTAGATTTTAGATGCCATCTTACTGTTGCTGCTTAGTAACTTTTCGAAAGTCTGACCTTCTATTATTCCTATAACTGTAGTTTCTGAAGCGATAACAGAAGCGGAACGGGGAGCTTTGTCAAAAAGCGCAAGTTCTCCAAAAGCATCGTATTTTGTAAGCGTTGCGAGTGTTTTAAATTCTGTCCGGGTTATTTCGTTGATAATTTTTACCTTGCCTTCTTCTATTATATATAGAGAGGTGTTTGTGTCTCCCTCCTTAAAGACGGTCTCGCCCTTTTTATACGTTTTTGTTTTTATAAGTGAAATGATAGCTGCTGTTTCTGCCTCATCCAATGTATCAAATATTTTAACTTTACATACAAACTCTTTATTCATTTTTGTCATCTCCTTTTTCTTTAAGAGAAGGATCCAGAGAAATTGCTTTGTTGTAATCCGAGATAAAGGCTTCGTCATTTTTTAGTTTTTTATTTACGAAAGCTCTTTGCATATAGGCTTTTGCAAAGTTTTGGTCCAAAGCAATTGCCTCGGTAAGTTTTACCCCTGCTTCTTTTAATTCCTGGTTTAAATACAACGCGGATCCGAGCCAGTATTTTATCTGTTTGTCAGTGCCCTCTAATTCTTCTGCTTTTCTAAAGGCAGAAACGGCTGCAGAGTATTCCAGCTGCATGGAGTAGAGATTTCCCAGATTAGAGAAGGTATCAAAAGACGGGTCTAATTCTATTTTGCGCTTAAAGTATTCTTCTGCAAGCAAAAAATCTTTTTGTTTAAAAGCGAGTAATCCCAGTGTGTTAAGTGAATTTGCATCCTCACCATGCTTTTTCACGGATTTTTTTAATATGGAGAAAGCTTTTTTTGTTTCTCCCAGAGAATCAAAAACAATAGCAAGAGTGTTGTAAGTCCGGGAAAGGGAAGGAGCATATTTAACCGCTTTTTTAAGAAATATTATTGCTTTAGCGGGGTCTTTCTTGTCATAAAACCATATATAGCCGAGGAAGTGCCATGCTGTTGCCAAATATTTATTTAAGGAGACTGCTTTATTGAAATAAGTCAAGGCCTCCTCCATGCGATTAAGTTTATAGGCAGAGTAGCCAAGTGCATATTGCAAATCAGGGTCTTTAGCGTTGTTTTTTAGCAGGGAGATTCCGAGATGTTCGGCTTCAATGAATTTCCCGCCGTCAATTAAACCGTTCAATTCTGCCTGCCAGGATTTTTTGATAGAAAGAGCTTTAATATTTCTAAAGAAAATATATACTTGAATAGCGGAGAGCAAGAAAAGCGCTATAAGTAAATAATCCAGTATAGTCATACCAGATTTTAGCATTAAGGCGTAAAAAAAACACCAAAAAAAGCCAAAAATACCGGCTGATGACACATCCGCCAATTATATAGGGCGGATTTTTAGTAAAGATAAAAAAGAGATATCACAGATGATTCAGATGATTCAGCTGGTTCAACCTGTTTTCTTCCACTTTTGGCCTAATTATAGTATACTTAGGCATGACGCTAAAGGAAGTGGTTTCATATTTTAAAAAAAAGAGGAATATAGCCAACATTAAAGGCATGGTGTATTTCGGTATTACGGTAAAAAACGCCTACGGTCTTTCAATGCCAGATTTACGCACGCTTACGAAAAAAATAGGAACAGACCACCTCCTTGCGCTAAAGCTCTACAAGACCGGCAGTCATGAGGGTAAAATACTTGCTTCTATAATAGATGATCCCCTGCAGGTAACAGAAAAACAGATGGAGAGCTGGATAAAGGATTTTGACTCCTGGGCCGTGACTGACGCGGCGACAACGATTCTTTTCGACCAAACCCGGTTCGCCTGGAAAAAAGCCGGGGAATGGACAAAAAGAAAACCGGAATATGAAAAGCGGGCGGGATTTACCATAATGGCGGGACTTGCGGTACATGATCTTATTTCTCCTGATAAAAAGTTTGAAGAGCTATATCCGTATATAATTAAAGGCGCTGCGGATGAAAGGAATTTTGTCAGAAAGGCCGTAAATTGGGCGTTAAGAAACATCGGAAAAAGGAGTTTTAAACTTAATAAATCTGCCATAAAACTTTCAGAAGATCTGCTAAAACTAAATTCAAAGTCAGCAAATTGGATAGCAAGAGACGCTATAAGAGAATTAAAGGGAGAGACAGCCAAAAGAAGAATAATAGCAAGTGAGAAGAAAAGAGGAGAAAAGCGATAGAGGCTCAGACGCGCGGATGAGCGGAGGCGCAGCTAAAATAATAATATCACATTAGCAAGGTACGTGAGTAACGTGTAACGTTTTAACGAAAATTTGGAAAGGAAGGCTGAGCATGGATGATTTTATAACTGCTGAAGAGTACGAACTTCTCGGGTTTTTGCTTGATTATACGGATGATGGGGATTCGGATTATATTGTATTACAGCAAGAGACGGAAAATGATTTTATATTGGAGAATGAAGAGTTTTTTAAAGAACCGGAAGGTGATCTGGAAGGGCTTGACCCGGCGATGCTTTTGGATTTTCTTTCAAAAAATAAAAAGGTTTATAATGTAGAAGCCAAAAATGTTAAGACGGAAAAACCTGTAAAACCGGTAACTGCTTTAGATTTAGAAAAGGCTTTTGACGGGGACGGGAGTTCTGCCACGGGCTGGGAAGCTTTCTATAAAAAGTATCCGGATTCTACAGGTGAAACGCTTGTTTCCAGAGCGGGTTTTGACAAAACAAAAACAGCAGCGATGGTTTGTCTTTTTGGGATGCATGACTACTTATGTGCGGAAGGCAATCTATATATTTTTAAAAAAGAGAATAATAAATGGCAATTAAATGATATTATCTGGCTCTGGACGGCTTAGTGAGAAAAAAATCTTTTACAGCAAAGACGACTCCAAAATATTTGATCGGCTTCATAATGCTTCTGCCGATAGCGATGTATTATTTTACTGTATACTTATTTGCGGAAAACATACCTTTGGCGGATGATTTCTCCGGCGTGCTTGGCTTTCTTAACTCATTTATTTCTCTGGAAAAAGTTTATGATAAAGTATCTCTCATATTTTCCCAGCTTAATGAACACAGAGTAGCGGTCAACAGGTTATGTTCTCTGGCAGTATTCAAAATAAACGGGGTGATAGATTTCAAAATACTCATCTTTATAGGGAATATTATGCTGCTCCCGGCTATTTATGCCTTTTACATCTCTTTTAAAAAGAAAACAGATAAGTTTAAATATTTTCTTCCGGCTGTTTTTATAATAGCAGTTCCTCAGTTTAGCGGCTCTATGTTTTGGGCGACCTCTGTGGTTCAAAATATCTCATGTTTGGCCTTTTCTTTGCTTGCTCTTGCATTGCTAAAAAAAGAAGGTGTTTTTAGAGCATTAATGGCTTTTGTCTTTGCCGTTCTTTCTGTCTTTTCTTCTGTGAACGGCCTGCTGGTTTTTCCTTCTATTATAGTTTTTCTTTTAATTACAAAGAAAAAGAAACTGGCCGTGTGGTGGTCAGTCGGAGCACTGTTTATATTTTTAAGCTATCTTTACGGCTATACCACGCCAATACATCATTATAAATATTATTACACGGGAACCCTCCCTGCTATTGTAGAATTCTTTTTTTCCTTTATAGGTTCTCCGGTTATATTCAATGTTTTTTATATGAAGAATCTCCTTGGAAATAACGCAGAAGTAATAATACGTTTTATTTCTGCAGTAGCCGGAGCAGCTCTATGCCTCTATTTTATATTTCTGGTCAAAAAGAAGTATTACAAAGTAAATACCGTAATTTTTACAATGTTTATCTTCTTCTTTCTAACGGCAATTGCCGCGGCGATAACCAGAAGCGGGATTGGATTGCAGGCTTTTGCCTCCAGGTATAGAATAATTCCCGTATTTATGTTTGCTCTGACATATTTGTCATTTGTAGAAATAAGTAAAGAAAAAACAGCAGGAAAATATTTCAGGTACTTGATAGTTTTAACCGTATTGTTCTCTGCTTTTTCATATATAACTAACATTCCGGCAATTAAGTCTTGCAGAGAGAATCTGGTAATTGGAATAACAAGCTGGCAAAAAGACGGAACCGGTCTTTACAGGTTACATGACAACCCTGCTTCTGCGGAAAAACAACTCAAGGAATCTATAGAAAAAGGCATTTACCTCCCAAAAAACGGGAGATAATAGAAAATTACCTGTCGGCGATTTCATTAACAAGTTTAAAACTGTTGACTAGAAATTTCTTTTTTGCTTTTGTTTGTTCAAATAGAAGTTTTTGCTTTTCGTTCATTTCTTCGTTATATTTTACCTCGATCAAGGTTTTGCCTGCGGTCATAAAATCAAGTTCTGTTTTGTCTTTGTAGATATATGCCGGCGACTGTCCTTTTATTTTTAGAAATACATAGTTTTCAAATAAACTTCCTTTGTCTCTAAAACCGGTAAATAAGTTGCGCATTCCAAGATCAGCCGCGTATATCTTCTTCGGAGCCAGAATTGTTTCATTAGTCTTGCCAAATCTTGGTATTGCATGTATAAGGTATGTAGACAAGAACATTTCAAAATATCTTTTTGCGCTATCCACAGGTATTTTAATAATATGCGCCATTTTATTCAAACTTACTTGTTTGCCGGCTCTCTCCATTAACAGGAGAAAGAAATCTTTTAAAACACCGGTGTTTCTAATATTATGAAAAGCAGCAATATCTTTTAATATGATATCATCGACCAACTCTTTAAGATATTCAATATTGCCTTCAAGAACATACTCGGGCAGTCCGCCAATCTTCATAAAATCTTCAAAGTATCCTGCTTCGAGATGCGAATCAGTTGTTTTGATAGAAATGTTTTTAAAGGACAGATATTCACTAAAATCAAGCGGTAATATCTCAAGGGTGTAATGGCGGCCTGTTAATAGTGATTTATTCTGCCGTATTAAGGATGCGCTGGAGGAGGAAGCAAAAACTTTTGCATTTTCCGAATCATAGGTGTTTTTAAGTTGAAGTTCATAATCTTTTTTATAAGTAATCTCGTCAAAAAATAAATATACTTTTTTTGACCTGCTTAATTTGTGTATTTTTCTGAAATCCTCAATAATCTCCTGGATACTGTACTTTAATAACATATAGTCATCAAGACTAACATACAATATCTCTTCAGGCTTGACGCCTCTTTTAATTAAATGCTTTATTGTTAATTTTAGTAAAGTAGTCTTACCTACCCTTCGTAACCCCGTTAAAAAAACAATATGTTTACTGTCGATGTGGTTTATGATCTTTTGTGAAGCAAAGGGCCTGTCGATAATATCTTTGAAAATGTACTCTTTGTCCCACCAGGGATTATATCTGTTTAGTACTTCCTGCATATTGCTCTCCTTGATTATACGATAGTAAAGTATATAATACCTATAATATGTACTATGGCATAGTATACAACATTATTGTGTATCCGTCAATATTTGTTGTATTATATGAAATCCTATTCAAATGTATAACCTTATATGTTTCAAATATATGCGTTTTGCTTAGATTTTGGATAAAAAAGATGAACTTCTATAAATCATATATTTCTGCTATAATAAACCTCTATGGATATGAGCTGGGTTGAAATAGATAGAAAGGCTATTCTCCATAATATAAAGGAAGCAAGGAGAAAGCTTTCTCGGGGCGTTAAAATATGCGCCATTATCAAGGATAATGCTTATGGGCACGGTCTTATTCCGGTTGCCAGGGCCCTTGAAAAGGGCGGAGTTGAATGCTTGGGGATAGGGGATATTTCGGAAGCGGTTGCTTTAAGATCAAGCGGTATTGATCTTCCTATTTTAAATATTGTTTCTGCTTTTCCTTTTCAGGCAAGAGATATTGTAAGCGGTAGAATAAGTCAGAGTGTTTCCGGTCTTGATATTGTCAAAGCGCTGGATAAAGAAGCAAAAAAACAAAGAACGACTGCAAAAATTCATATTGAAATAGATACGGGGATGGGGCGTCTTGGCATACCTTCCGGGGATTTTGAAAATTTCTATAAAAAAGTAAGTGAGTTTAAGAACGTCAAGGTTGAGGGAGTTTTTACACATCTTGCATCTTCAGATGTTAATCCCGGATACACCTGGAAACAGATCAGTGATTTTGAATACTCCTCATTTTTTGTGTCCGGAGGGGTCTTAAAGCATGTGCTTAATAGTTCAGGCGTTATTTATTTTTCCGGAGCCGGCTTTGATATGGCGCGCCCGGGTCTTATGATCTACGGCTTGCATAACAATAAAGAAGAAAATAAAACAGTTAATCTTAAACCTGCGCTCTCCTGGAAGACAAAAGTACTTTTGGTAAAGTGTTATAAAAAAGGGAGCAATATCAGTTACGGTAACACCTACAAAACAAAACGGGATACTAAAATTGCGGTTCTCGGGATCGGTTATGGTTCCGGCTACAATCGTTTACTTTCTAATAACGGAGAGGTTCTGATAAACGGGAATAAATATCCGGTTACCGGCAGGGTTTGTATGGATCTTACTATGGTGGAGCTCGGCAATAATTCAAAAGTAAAAGCCGGAGATACGGCGTTCCTTATCGGCCGGAGTAAAAATAAAGTTATAAGTGCGGAAGAAGTTGCGGAGAAATGTAAAACAATACCTTACGAAATTGTCTGCGCTATTAATAAAGATATAAAAAGGGTGTATGTATGACAAATATTCATGAAACTGCGATAGTTCATAAAAAAGCTAAAATAGGAAAGGATGTAACTATAGGTCCTTATTGCGTGATCGGGGAAAATGTTACGCTCGGAGATAAAACCAAACTCCATCCGAATGTAATTATAAACGGCCATACTACCCTCGGAAAAAATAATGAAATATTCAGTTTTGCGGTAATAGGTAACCCGGGGCAGGACAGAAATTATAAAAATGAAATTTCCTTTGTCGAGATAGGGGATAATAATATTATCCGCGAGTCGGTTACCATAAATTCCGCGACCGGGGAAGGGGCAAAGACCGTTGTAGAAAATGATTGCTTTTTCTTCGCGCTCTCGCATGTCGGGCATAATGTAAAAATCGGAAATAAAGTTACTCTGGTAAACGGAGCGGGACTTGCAGGTTTTGTGGAAGTTGAAGATATGGCTTTTGTTTCGGCTTATTGTGTCTTGCATCAGTTTTGTAAAGCAGGTTCCATGTCCATGATCGGCTTATGCTCTCCCATTGAAAAAGATGTCCCGCCTTTTGTGCTCGGCACCGGTAACCCTTTTACGGTATTTGGCTTGAATAAAGTGGGGCTGGAAAGAAACAACGTGCCGGAAAAATCAAAAGAAGCGCTTAAAAAAATGTTCAAACTGGTGTTTAAATCCGGACTAAATACGTCCCAGGCTGTAACCAGATTAAAAGAAGATCTGATCTCCGACCCTTACGTCTCGCATTTTGTCTCTTTCGTGGAAAAATCTAAAAGGGGCATCTATAAATGCTAGGTCTGGTCGCAGGCGGAGGGCTCCTACCTGTATATTTTTGCAGGAATGCAAAAAAAGACGGAAAAAAAATAATTACTGTTGCTATAAAAAATGAAGCAGACAAATCACTTTGGAAACATTCAAAGGAAATATACTGGTACGATATCGGAGATTTTGGAAAAGCGATAAACACCTTTAAAAAGCTAGGTATTAGAAAAGTTTTTATTGTGGGAAAAGTAAGAAAAGTCAGGCTATTTTCTGCACTTAAACCGGATATGAGGCTTTTTAAGCTGTTTATGTCCCTGCGAAATAAAAAAGATTCTACCTTGATACAAGCTGTAATAAAGGAATTTGAAAAGGAAGGCATAAAAATTCTTCCTATGACGGTGTATTTGAAACCCCTGCTGGCAAAAAAAGGTGTTTTGACAAAAAGAAAGCCATGCAGGCAGGAGATTGAAGATATAAAATACGGTTTTAAAGAGGCAAAAAAGCTGGCCGACGCTGATATCGGACAGACAGTTATTGTTAAAGACAAAAAAGTTATTACCGTAGAAGGTGCAGAGGGGACGGATGAGACCATAAAACGCGGAGGTCATCTTGCCGGAGATGGCGCGGTATGCGTAAAAGTAGCAAGAACGGTGCAGGATATGCGGATTGATATTCCCGGAGCCGGAGTTGAAACAATAAAACAGCTTGCAAAAGCAAATATTAAATGCCTTGCTCTTCAGTCGGGGAAGGTGTTTTTGATAGATAAAAATAAAATTAAAAAAGAAGCGGATAAAAATAAAATATGCGTCGTAGTCTGTTAATACTGATTTTAATCGGAAGTTTACTGCTCCCTCTGGCGGCCGCGGAGAGCGACCGTAATCTTGTTACTTATCATTGGTGGCTTTCTTATAAAGAACTTCCGTATGTCTCCTATCCTATGGGTCTTCCAGATTCTAAGTTTCACATAAAAGGTTACAGTCCGGTGTTTGGTTACTCTCCTCTTGCCATACTTCATAATGAAACAGATTTGGATCCTCTATGTTCTATCCGGTTCAGGACCGAAGGCTTTGAGGAGATAAATCCGTTTAAAAAAATAGTTTGGCGGCCTAATGAAATATTGAGCGAAAATAATTACAAAGAGGATAAAAAAGTAAAGATGGTAACAGCTTTTATAAATCAGGAATCTTCTGTATCTTCCGTTGTTCTTTCAAATTCGGGAAAGCAGCCCTGGATACAGGAGCTGGTCTTTTATTCCAGGGGAACTTCGGTGCTGCAGGAAGATTACATTACAAGAAAAGCAATTACCGTTACAAATCAATTTAAAACCGGCGTAAGCGCAATGGGATTGTTTTTTGATAAAACCACGGTAGAGGATGTTTTTGTTTTTCAGGAGAACGGCAGATACAGGATTATTGCAAAACTAAGCATTCCGGCGGAGTCTGCGGTGACCTTTGCAGTCGGTGTGGGTTTTGGAAATGATGCCCGGGCCGCTTCAATTTTATCTTTTACTGCAGCCGGAAAAAATGTAGTGGAAATGGGAAGCGAGAAAGAGGTTTTTTATAACAAACTTCTGTCCAATATTGTGAGAGTTTATTCCACTGATATTTCAACGAGAAAAATGTATCAGGCGACATATCTTCTTTTAAACGGATACCGCCGCGAAGATATTTCTAATTTTGCCCTGAGGTTCGTCTTTGAAGAAAAATTAAATACAATATTGGAGAAAAAACTTGCGCCCTGGGTTTATTGGAAAGCTTATGAGTATACCGGAGATCCCGGATATCTTGAAGTTGCCGTGGCAAACGGGGAAAATTACCGGAAGATGGAAAATGAAGCGCTCGAACTTTATAATCAAAGAACACTTGAATGGGCCGGAGCGATAATCGGAAAAAAAGCGGTCTATACTCCGGTAAAAGTACCTGAGGATATAAAAGACGAACAAAAGGTACTGGCTCTTATTCTTCAAGGGGAAGATAAAAATATAATAGAAAAAGAAGCAAAGCGGCTGCTCCTTTTCCCCGAATTAAAATACCCGGAAATATATTTTATTCTGGATAATCTCGTAAAGTATGATATTAAAGGAAGTGTTCCTGCTTTGTATGAAAAGCAGTTACCCTTTACGCAATATGATGATGACCGGCCTGTTTCCGAGGTTTTTTCCTTTATGGATATGTATTTTAAGAGCTGCGGTATTGACTTTACAAGGGGGAATCTTTATATACAGCCGCTTGATATGTATAAGCTCAGATATATATATAACTTTAAATATAAAGGCAATCTCTTGGATATTATTTATTCCCATGAAGGGAAATTTATAGATAAAATATTGGTAAACGGGCAGTCGGTCTGTTCCCGGATAGTCTATATTCCGGAAGGCAGTTTACAATACAAAATAGAAATACAGCTTTCCAGCTGGCCGGGAAATCCTATTTTAAATTCGATAAAGACAAACAGCTGGTACAGGGTGTTAAGGTGTTCTTATGATGATAAAACAGGGATATTTAATATAGAAATGGAGTCCCCTCTGCTTGAAGATTTTAAAGCGATAATCAATATTACCAAAAATTCTAAATGGATAAAACGGGTTACAATTAACTGGAAGGATATTTCCAGGTATGAAAATATTCAGGTGGAATATAAAGATAAAGGATTCTAAACATCCGCAAAAAGGCGGCATGTATAATAAGCAAAGCTTTTCCCGATAGGAAATATATCATGAAGCGGGATAAAATTGAATTCCACTCGCCGAAACCTCGGACGCAAGAGGTTGTGCCAAAAGTCTGAAATATTTTACAGATACCACAACATATTGTAGTTGCTCGATTCATCGAGCCTGCCAATTGCGCCTGATTAAAATCAGGCAACTACCTTTTGGCACAGCCTCGTAAGGGCGTGGAGTTTCACTTCCTTATTATTGGTTTGAATTACCAGTGTTTTAATGCTAAAATAAGCATCCTGAACAGGAAAAAGCTCTTGTTTAGAATTTTCCGCCTTTGGCCCGCCCAAAAACGAGGTCTCGCAGCAAACTATTGCTGCGGACGAGATCTCGCTTTAAGCGGACGAATTTAGTACTTAGAATTTGTTTTAAATGGGGCTGTAGCTCAGCTGGGAGAGCGCCTCGCTGGCAGCGAGGAGGTCAGGGGTCCGATCCCCCTCAGCTCCACCATTTTTAAGCTACTCTTAAAAATGGTAGAGCAATCGATAAAAGTTACTCGATTGCGTTCTATTCTCGATTTTCTATTTTCAAAAGGCTTTTAGTTTTTGAAGAAATAAGCTGTAAAATTGGTCGAGAATTGATAGTCGAGATTTGAAAATAAATAGAAAAATCGATTCGGTCAACTCTCGATTTTCTATTTTTAAACGAACTTACTTGAGGAAATATGCAAACCTGGGGATATGCTTTAATAAGTGTGACAATAGTCAGTCTTATCTCCCTTGTGGGGATTTTCACTCTTGCTCTTAATCGGGATATTCTTCAAAAAATAATACTTTATCTTGTCAGCTTTGCTGTGGGTGCGCTTTTTGGGGATGCTATAATTCATCTTATGCCTGAGGCGTATGAAACTTTTGGGAAGGGATTGCCTACGGCTTTAATGGTAATTCTCGGGATTTTTATCTTCTTTGTTCTTGAAAAGTTCATCAGGTGGCGCCATTGTCATGACGGACATTGTGATGAACATTTAAAGCCGGTTGTATATATGAACTTGTTCGGGGATGCAGTTCATAATTTTATAGACGGTCTTGTTATTGCTGCCAGTTATTCAGTATCTATTCATCTTGGAATTGCCACCACCATTGCTGTTATACTTCATGAGATTCCTCAGGAAATAGGGGATTTTGGAGTTCTGATACACGGGGGACTCTCTGTTAAAAAGGCACTCTTTTTTAATTTCCTTTCCGCGCTGACCTCGATAATTGGAGCTGTCCTATTCTTCCTGGTTGGAGATTTTTTGGGTAATTTTAGAATGGCATTAATCCCTGTAACCGCCGGAGGATTTATTTATATGGCAGGTTCAGACCTTATTCCGGAGTTACATCATGATGAAAGGCCCATAAGATCTTTACTCCAGATATTCTTTATAGCTCTGGGTGTAGGGATAATGGCCTTAATGGTAATTTTGGAATAAGTCCGGTTTGAAGTTTGAGAAATAGGAGCGGAAATATTTATTGGAGGAAAGAAAATAAATGAAAAATAAATTTATTGCGATAGTGGGAATTGTATTTGTATCTGTTATTCTAAGCGGCTGTGCCTCTTTAAGCTACAGGCTTGCGGCGGGAGACGATGAAAATGCAAGGCTTTCGGCGCTTGAAGAGATAAAATATCTTGATGATAAGGGGAAAGCTCAGACTGCGAATGACCTGAAAGAATACTTGAACAACTCTAATTCGTCGGTTCGAAGCCGCGCTGCAGAAGCTTTACTTAAGCTTGGCCCTGAAGCCGGGATTCCGGTATTTATTTCCATTTTAGCCGACAAAAACCAGGAAATTAGAATTATGGCAGAAGAGTATGTGGCAAAATTTGGAAGTAAGGCCCTTCTTCCTCTTTTAAAAACACTGGATAGTCCGGATAAGTTTCAACGTGCTCATGCGGCGTATGCTCTTGGTGAGATCAGACCATCATTGCTCGAAGTGACCAGGAGGCTCTTTATCTCCATGGGCGAAGATGACAAGTACGTTTCCGGTGCAGCAAGAGACGCGATAATAAAAACAGGGATTATTGATATAGAAGATCTGCTAAAAGCATTAAAGAGCGAAAACGGCAGTTCCTGTTTTGGCGCAGCTTTTATCGCAGGAAAGAAGAAAATAGCAGATAAGCGTGTTTTAGAAGCGCTTTTGAATAATCTTAAATTTTCCAATATAGTAGTAAAAAATGGTGCCGAAAATGCTCTGGTAGAAATAGGAACAGCTTCTCGAGAGGCTGTTGAGATCATGCTTGAAAAATACAGAACCGATGATGATTTTATGAAAGAATGTCTTACTGTAATATTTGGGAATATAGGAATTCCTGCTTCGGAAACAATAGTAGAACTTTCAAATGCCTTAAAAGGAAATAATAACAGGCTGGTAATTGCGGCTGCAGAAAGCTTGTGTAAAATAAATTCCTCATCTGAAGGGATATTAAAAAATATTATAACTCTGGCCGCGTCTTCTGATTTAGAAAGAAAGATAACAGCGCTTAATTGCCTCGGGAAAATGCGTGTAAATTATAAAGATATTTCAGAGTGTCTGATAAATGCTTTTGGAGATAATATTGTACTGGTTAGGGATGCTGCTGTTAAATCATATATTAAAGTAGCCTATTTGAGCAAGGATTCCGGAGACGCTATCGGAGGATTTTTAAACAGTGAAAATAAATATATAAGAGAGTCAGCCGCCAAAGTTGCCGGTTTTCTTTTTTCTTCTGCTCAAAAAGACTACGTTTTGGAATTAACAGCTCTGCTTAAGGATAAAGAAAAAATTGTACGGATAGCTGCCGTAGAATCCCTGGGTGATCTTGGAATGCGTTCGGCAAAAGCAATGCCTGAATTGGTAAAACTGCTTGCCGACAACGAGCTGGGTGTGCAATTTGCTGCAAAAAATACTATTGAAAAAATCGGAATGCTTTCAAAACCGGCTTCAAAATCACTGATTCTGTTTATTGATGATGAAAATCTTCATATCAGTACCGCTGTTCAAAACTCGCTTATTAAAATAGGACAGAAAGCCATTCAGCCGTTAATAGAAACATTAAAAGAAAGTAATAATAAAGTTAAAACTAAAGTTGCTTACGTTCTGGGAAAAATAGGTATTGAAAAAGGTTCTCCCATGATGAAAGAAGCCGCCCTTGCGTTAATAGCTGTTATCAAAAATGAAGATGCAGAAGTCAGAGCTGCCGCCGCGATTGCTTTAGGAAATATCGGCATAGAATACAAGGAATCCATAATGGCGCTCACTGAAGCTCTTCGTGATACAGATGATAACGTAAGACTTGCATCGGTGGATGCTTTGGGCCTGATAGGTTCCGGCGCAAAGTCCGCAGCGCCTTTTTTGGCTCAAACTCTTAAAGATAAAAATAATAAAATAGCAGTTCATTCCAGGGATTCTATTATAAAATTTGGAAACGATGCTGTACCGTATCTTAACGAAGCGTTAAAAGATGATGATTCTGTTGTCAGGTCTTATGCTTCAGATGCGCTCCAGAAGATAGGCACTTCTGATGCTTACGAGGCTCTAAGAAAATACAAAGCCAGCGGAAAATAGTGAAGAACGAAAGGTAATAATGAAAACGGCTGTTTTTATAAAAAGAATAGCAATAAGGGTTGTTCTTTACGGGGCAATCCTTTTTCTTGTATTTGTGTGGATCTTCTCCGGAGTTCTTCTGCATGCGTACCGTCCTAAATATTCCGGAATCCCCGCAGTTTTCAAAATTCCTTTCGAAAAAATAACTTTTACGACAAAAGACAATGTTTTAGTGTACGGCTGGTGGACTACCGGCAAGACAAAAGAAAAATGCATTATCCTCTGCCACGGGCTTGGCGCCGACAAGAGTGATATGCTTAATTATATGCCGTTCTTATACAAAAAAGGTTATTCGCTTTTAGCTTTTGATTTTCGCGGTCACGGCGAAAGCAAAGAAAAATACACTTCGCTTGGCTATAACGAAACAAAAGACCTGATTGCTGCGGTTGATTTTGCAAAAGCAAAAGGAGCAAAGCATATAGGAGTTATCGGCCGTTCTATGGGCGCCGCTGTTTCGATCCGTACCGCGGAGTTATCTCCGGAAATTAAAGCGGTAGTTGCCGATTCTTCTTTTGCCTGCCTGCCTGATATGATAAAAAGTTATGCGAGGAGGCTTTATCATCTTCCGTACTTTCCTATGGTTCCGGTTACCGTATATATTTCAGAACTAAGAAGCGGGTTTAAATATGAAACCGTAAATCCCGTCGAAAGCGCGGCAAAAATGAAAACACCTTTACTCCTCATTCACGGGTTGGAGGACGGGAATATTTCTCCGGATAATTCCAGAAAAATATTTGAAGCAGCAGGAGGGCCAAAAAAACTGGTACTTGTCAAAGGCGCGGATCATGTTGAATCCTTAAGCGCCGATCAAGCCGGGTATTCAAAGGAAGTTTTGGCATTTTTTGGGGAGTATTTAAAATGAAAAAGATAAAAAAGATCTCTCTCTTTAACCGTGTTACCCCGATAGAACACCTGGAGAGCCTGAGCAAACAACTGGAAGGTCCAAAGATATTTATAAAAAGAGATGACCTGACGGACGCAGCTCTTGGCGGTAATAAAGTAAGAAAACTGGAGTATATTCTGGCAGATGCCCTGGAAACAGGCTGCGATACTATTATTACTACCGGAGGTCCGCAGTCAAATCATGCGAGGATCACTGCGGGGGTGTGCGCAAAACTCGGACTCCGGTGCGTGCTTTTACTTTCCGGAAAAAAAAACGTTTTAGAAGGAAATCTCCTGCTTGATAAAATCTTTGGAGCAGATGTGAGGTTTGCGGACTCCTGGGATTTTGATAAGATCCAAAAGATGATGGAAGAGCTGGCAAAACATCTAACTGAAAAAGGGCATAAAGCTTATCCTGTTCCCGTGGGCGGCGCTTCGGGGCTTGGAACTATGGGTTACGCAGAATGTTTTTCGGAAATACTGGCGCAGGAAAAGGAGTTAAACCTGGAGTTCGACAGGATTGTCGTAGCCAACGGCTCCGGAGGGACCCAGGCCGGTCTTGAGATAGGCAAGATGGAAAACAGATCAAAGAAAGAAATTTTGGCTATGAGCGTACTGTTCAAAAAAGCAAAAGCTTTGGAATATGTCAAAAAAGAAATAGCCGAGGGTTATAAGGTGCTAGGGAAAAATACTCCGGAATTAAACGGTATTATTATAGATGATTCGTATTTGGGGGAAGGTTATGCTATTCCTGATGAAAGAGTGATAGAAACCATTGGTTTAGTCGGTAGATCGGAAGGTATCATATTGGATCCCGTTTATACCGGCAAAGCATTTGGGGGATTGATAGATTACATAAAATGCGGTAAAATCAGTAAAAATGAGAACATTTTATTCATTCACACCAGTGGTTACCCCGGGATTGTGAATATGACGGAAAAGCATAAAATTTACTTCGAGAAGTTTTAACATAAGCAATGATTTTAGCGTCTGTGTATGAGCAAGCTTCAATAACTAAGGTCAAAGCACTAATAACTAAACAATAACTAAGAATTAAGCACCAAGCACTAAAAAGGAAAGTATTTAATATTGGCTCAATGATTTTGTTTAGAATTTATAATTTTGTTCTTTATTTTAAGTTTGTTTAGTGCTTAGAATTTAGATCTTAGTAATTATTTTGTGTGGTATTTTAAAGGAGCCAGCATGTTTAAGATCGTTAAACGCAGCGACGTATCGGAAACCGTCAAGCTTATCGAAGTCGAGGCTCCGCTTATTGCGGGTTCGGCAAAGAGCGGGCAGTTTGTTGTGCTTCGCTTGAAAGAGGGCGGGGAGAGGATACCGCTCACTATTGCGGATAAAGACAAAAGCAAGGGAACGGTTACTATCGTATTTCAGGTAGTGGGAAAATCTACTATGGAGCTTGCTTATTTCAAAGTAGGTGACTCTTTAAAAGACCTTCTCGGGCCTCTTGGAAAGGCTACGGATTTTTCGGGGGCTAAAAATATTGTTTGTGTCGCCGGCGGGGTGGGAATTGCCGAGATCTATCCGGAAGTGAAAGAACTGCATGAAGACGGGAAAAAAGTAAGCACAATAATAGGGGCAAGAAATAAGTCCCTTTTATTTTTTGAAGAGGAGTTAAAAAAAGTAAGCGACGCCGTATATGTGACAACAGACGACGGTTCTTACGGCAGAAAAGGTTTTGTTTCCGATGTGCTTAAAGAACTTCTGGAAAAAGATAAGTCCATTGATCTGGTTGTGGCGGTAGGTCCGGTAATAATGATGAAAGTGATCTCCGGGCTTACGAAAAATTATAATGTCAGGACTATTGTGAGTTTAAACCCTATCATGCTGGATGCTACCGGAATGTGCGGCGCCTGCAGGGTAACGGTGGGCGGTAAGACCTTGTTTGGCTGTGTGGACGGTCCCTCCTTTGACGGGCATCAGGTGGATTTTGACGGTCTGATGAAACGTTTGAATCAGTTCAAAGATGAAGAAAAGAATTCCGCAGAAATTTATAAATTAAAATGCCGGGAGTGCAGATAATATGCCTATTAATCCTAAAAAAACAGATATGCTAAAGCAAGCCCCGGAAAAACGGGTGAAAAATTTTGATGAAGTGGCGCTTGGCTACAATGAAGCAGACGCGTTAAAAGAAGCCGCCCGGTGCCTGCAGTGCAAAAAACCTTTTTGCGTGGAAGGGTGCCCGGTAAATGTTGATATTCCTGCGTTCATAAAACTTGTAAGTGAAAAAAAATATAATGAAGCTGCGAAAAAAATAAAAGGAACAAACTCCCTGCCGGCGGTCTGCGGCCGGGTTTGCCCGCAGGAAGAGCAGTGCGAGCTGAAATGTATAGTGGGTAAAAAAAATGAGCCGGTGGGAATAGGCCGTCTGGAACGGTTTGTTGCCGATGTAGAACGGCAGTCCGGAAGTATTGAGAAGAATGTAGTAAAACTTCCTGAAAAAAAGATCGCAAAGGTGGTAATTGCCGGCTCCGGCCCTGCAGGTCTTACGTGCGCGGGAGATCTGGCAATGCTCGGATATGATGTTACTATATATGAATCCCTTCACGCGACAGGCGGCGTGCTCCGTTACGGCATTCCGCAGTTCAGACTGCCGAAAGAAATACTGGATATAGAGATAGATTACCTTAAAAAGCTCGGGGTAAAAATAATCACCAACGTGCTTGTGGGTAAAACTATTCCGGTAACCGAACTTTTCAAACAGGGGTTTTCCGCTGTTTTTATTGGAGCAGGCGCAGGCCTTCCTTCTTTCCTCGGAGTTCCGGGGGAAAACCTGGCAGGAGTTTACTCCGCAAATGAATATTTAACGAGAATTAACCTTATGCAAGCATATAAATTTCCCGAGACGGATACACCCGTCAGAATAGGCAGTAAAGTAGCGGTGGTAGGCGCGGGAAATGTAGCAATGGATGCCGCGAGATGCTCTCTCCGCCTCGGCGCAAAAGAAGTATATATAGTATATAGAAGAAGCGAAGAAGAAATGCCCGCAAGGAAGGAAGAGATAGAGAACGCCGTTGAAGAAGGGGTAAAACTTCATTTACTAACAGCCCCGGTGGAAGTGCTGGGCGATGAAAAAACCGGCAGGGTTACAGGTCTTAAAGTAATAAAATGCCAATTGGGCGAACCTGATGCTTCCGGCAGAAGGCGCCCCGTCCCGATACCGGGCTCTGAATATATCATGGAGATGGACACGGTAGTTTCAGCCATCGGCCAATCCCCGAATCCTTTGATCCCTCAATCCATGCCCGAATTAAAATTAGGCAGGCACGGAAATATCATAACCAACGAAGAGACCGGAGAAACCTCAGTCCCCGGAGTTTACGCCGGCGGAGACATCGCCACAGGTGCCGCCACAGTAATCGCCGCCATGGGCGCCGGCAAAAAAGCCGCCAAAAGCATGGACCAGTATATCAAAGCAAAACTGAGCTTAAAGAATTAAGCAGGTGCTGTCTCTGGAGATTAAAGCTATAATAAAATTTTGCTAAATAAAGTAAGTAGCGGTTTATTGGCCCGGCGGAATGGATTGGAACAAGGTGGCGGAATTACCGTAAATTATATTAAATAAGGAAAAATAATTTGAATTTAATATGGAAAACAATAGGTATTATATTTTCTCTTCTTATAGTTGGTCTATTTGTTTGGTTTATGTGGTGGGCTTTTGGAATTTATAATATTTTTATACTATTGGTTATAGCTATTGCATTTTTATTTGGAAGAAAAAAACCTCAAAATATACCAATAATTATTAAAAATATTGTTGTATGGGGAATTTTTGCTGTCATGACCTTATCAATGGTAGATTGGAAACATCCCAAAAATAATATATTGTTAATAGTGGTCATGGGATCTATATATTCTATAGCAGCTATAATCTTAATAATTAGAGATAATCACAATAAGAAGAAAAATGATAAAGCAGTCCGCTAAATCGTAAATACTTTTAAGGAAACAGTACCTGCCTATTGACAAAGTTTAAGTGAGTCTCTCAAGATTTTCTTTAGCATAACGTTATAAACAAATTACTTTATCTCTGTATTTTCATCTGTGTCATCTCATTTAAATCTCTTCGAAGGATCCGCCCTAAATGATTGGCGGATGTGTCATCAGGCTCAAAGATTTGAGCCTTTGAGCCTTTTGACATTGTATTATTTACCTCTTTATTGTATTATACATTTATATGAATGAAAAGGATTTTCAGGAAATACTAGATATAGGGATAGCGCTTTCCAGTGAGCATGACCTTTCCAAGCTTTTGGATAAGATACTTTCAAAGGCGCAGGAGGTCACGGGAGCTGATGGGGGCTCTATTTACCTTGTAAAGAAAGATAAAATGATATTTAAGGCCAGCCGTAATAAAACCCTCCTTGAGAAATTTGGTCCAGAAAAAATGAAAGAAATAGTAAAGACTTTTGTAATACCGGTCACCAAGAAAAGCATGGCGGGGTATACGGTGGTTACCGGTAAGCTTCTTAATATTTCGGATGTGAAAAATATTCCTTCTTCCGCAGATTACAGCTATGACCCTGCTTTTGACAAAAAATACGGGTACGATACGGTATCCATGCTTGTTATTCCTATGATTAATAGGGACGGTGAGGTTACCGGGGTGTTACAGCTTATTAATTCAATGGAAAACGGTCACCCCGTTGCTTTTAAAACTTCTCACGAGAAGATTATTTCATCTTTCTCTTCCCAGGCGGCAATCTCTATTGCAAATGCGGAACTGAATGAAGATCTTAAAAATGCCCATTTTGACACAATATTCCGCCTTTCAGAAGCGGCAGAGTGCAGAGATAAGGAAACAGCAAACCATATTAAAAGGGTGAGCCATTATTCTCGTCTTCTTTCCGAAAAACTCGGATGGAGCCCGGAGGCGTGTGAACTAATATTCTGGTCCTCTCCCATGCATGATATAGGAAAACTTGGCATTCCTGATGCTATTTTACAAAAACCGGGGCCTTTAACACCGGAAGAAAGAGCAGTAATGGAACAGCATACTGTTATAGGTGCTTTAGTACTTAAAGACTCCTCCATTCCCGTAATTGCAAAATCCAGGATAGTCGCGCTTACTCATCATGAAAAATATGACGGCACCGGTTATCCGCAAAAAATAAAAGGCGAAGATATTCCGTTGGAAGGCAGGATTGTAGCGCTGGCCGATGTTTACGACGCCCTTTCCAGTAAAAGAGTTTACAAACCGCCGATGCCGGAAGAAAAAGTTATTTCTATTCTGAAAGAAGGCAAGGGCACGCATTTTGATCCCGTACTTATAGAGTTGCTTCTGGAAAACATGAAAAAGATTGCGGAAATAAGAGAAGAGTTTTCCGATAAAGAAAGTGATTATGATAATTTTTTAAATATAAAAACTATAGATCTTAAAACTTTACTAAAGCAGGAGAGATAATGAAACCGGTAAAAGCAATAATAATTGGAGCGGGAGCCAGAGGCGGCGTATATTCGAGCTTCAGTCTTTCCCGTCCCGATGAAATGGAAATTGTCGGCGTAGCGGAACCCAGGCCTGACTTTCTGGAACTTTTTCTGAAAAAACATAATATTGACAAGAAATATGCCTTTAATGACTGGAAAGATGTTTTTAAAGCCAAGAAATTTGCCGATGTAGTTATTATTTGCACAAAAGATGATATGCATTTTGCCCCGTTCATGGCGGCTTTTAAAAAAGGGTATCATATCCTTATGGAAAAGCCTATGTCGCCCAAAGAAAGCGAGTGCAAAAAAATGACGGCGCTTTCAAAAAAATATAAAAAAGTTTTCGGTCTTTGCTATGTATTGCGCTATACTAAATTTTTCAAAACTATAAAAGAGATAGTTGATTCCGGTAAGATAGGCGGGATCATTACCATAGAGCATATTGAACCTGCATCGTACTGGCATATGGACCATAGTTTTGTCCGGGGTAACTGGAGAAGTACAAAAGTTTCGTCGCCGATGATCTTTTCAAAGTCCTCCCATGATCTGGATATTATCCGCTGGCTTATGGGAAAAAAATGCAAAAAGGTCTCATCTTTCGGGTCGTTAACGTACTATCGCAAAGAAAATGCGCCAAAGGGAAGTACAGCAAAGTGCACCGGCGGCTGTAAGGTGGAAAAGAAATGCCCGCATTCGGCCCTGAAGATCTATATGAACCCGAAGCAGACAGGATGGCCTATAAGCATGATCTCTACAGACCTTTCAAAAGAGGGGAGATTAAAAGCTCTCAGAGAAGGGCCCTACGGCAGGTGTGTTTATCGTTGCGATAATAATGTTGTTGATCACCAGGTGGTTTCTATGGAGTTTGAAGGGAATGCCACGGCTTCTTTTACTCTTGCCGGATTTGGCACGGGCCTTACAGGAAGAAGGATAAGGATAATGGGCACAAAAGGCGAACTTATCGGGGATTCCAGGTATATTAAGGTTGCGGATTTTACGGGTTATAATAAAACTTACGATACTATTGTGCCGGGACTGGGCGCGGAAAGCGGGCATGGAGGCGGGGATTTTGGCCTTACGGAAGAATTTATTAAAGCCGTGCGGCAAAATAATCCCAAACTTCTCTCCTCGTCGCTTGAATCGTCCCTGGACAGTCATCTGATAGGTTTTGCGGCAGAAAAAAGCAGAAAAGAAGGACGTATGGTGTTTTTATGACCCTGTACCTGAGTTTTGACGAATGGTTCAGGGGTGAATATTCTATAACGAAAGGAATGCTGTGAATTTTAATAAAATTATAAAAAGTCCTGTTTTTTTAGGAATTATAGCAGCGGCAGTTATTGCAGTTATTTCCTTTGCCGTAAAGAATGCGTTTCCTACAAAACAGGAAAAAGAGTTTTGCGTTAAACTTAACGAGCTGGCGGAAAAGCATCTGATAAAAAGCGTATATGATGAAGCCGGCGAGAAGATAGATCTTTACTCTTTGGACAGGGGCTTTTCAAAAACAGTTGTGTTCTCCCTTTCCGAAGATGAGAGCACTCCGGCCGAAATATATTCGGCAAATTTAAAAGTAAATGCGAAAGGCGTTATAAGAAAAGTTAAAAATATTATCAACCTCTCTAAAACTCCCGACGCCGAAGAGGGTGTTTATGATGTGAAGAGCGGCTGGGTGGCTTTCGCGACTTCCATGGGCGCGAATTTTCAATCTATAACCACAATAAGAACGTCGGGAAGTTATAAAAAAGTATTTGTCTTCAAGCCCGGTGTAAAAAAAATACAGCTTACCTGGGAAGAAAAAGGTTTTAAACTTTCGGTAAATTATCTCCTTAAAGAGCTGAAAAAGGAAACTTCCCTGGATCCTATAAAAGGGAGTATTTCCCCGGAAGCCGGAGAATTAAAATACTTTCCGGAGGTTAAAGGTGAAGAAAGTTGGATTGCTTCCTGCGTTAATTTTGGCAGGGGGATAATCGGGCCGGAAGCTGTGGGAAATATGGAAGCGTTTTTCTTTTCCGTAAAGGATTGGTTTGACAGTCTTATCTATTCGGCCACAAGGTATTTTAGCAGTACTAAGAGTGAGTTTAAAGAGGGCGAGGCAACTTCGGCGTTAAAAAATATTGAACCTGTGATTAAAAATGATATTTTAAAAGGGGAAGGTATCTGGACTACGACTTCCCTGCCGGAGGGGGACGAGAAAAATCATCCGCTTTTGGCAAGGACTATTTTCAGGCCGGATTCCGAGAGGCCTTACGCTCTTGTGGACCTTCTATATATTGACGCCGGCCAGGTGGAATTCACTCCTGTTGCCGGTACGATCCATCCTGTTTCTACAACAGGAATAAAAGGAAAGGGAATAATACCGGAGGATGAGGAGATCAGGAAAAGATTGCTCTTTGCTTTTTCCGGAGGGTTCCAGGCTGTTCACGGCTCTTACGGCATGATGATAGACGGCGATGTTCTTTTACCCGCTGTTAAAGATATTGAAACACTTGCAATGTATGCCGACGGCTCTATAAACATAGGGGTTTGGGGCGAGGATATAAAAGAAACAGCTTCGCTGGTCTCCTATAGACAGAACTTGAAATCTCTTATCAGAAAAGGGCTATTTAACGATAAGAACAGGTACTGGGGTCTTTCTGCGGATAAAAATAAAAGCATTTATGTCTGGCGTACCGGACTGGGGATCACTAAAGATAAGAAAGCAGTTTTTGCGATAGGTAACTCAGTTTCCGCTTACACGCTTGCAAAAGCCATGCTTGCTGCCGGGGTGGAGGAAGCAATGCATCTGGACATGAACCTTGTTAATGTCGCCTGTGAAGTTTACACCCCTGAAAAAGATGAAAAAGGCGAGTATAAAAAAGGAAAGAACGGAGAGCTCATTTTAAAAGCCTCACATTTAAACGACAGATTATACGGAGTACCCGGACGCTATTTGAAACCTCATACAAGGGATTTTGTTTATGTAATGAAGAGGAAAAAGTAGTAAAAAGAAATTTACGAATTACGATTTACAATTGACAATTTAATGAAGCGGAATAAAACACTCCGCAATATTAATTTAGAAATATTAAGAATAAAAGTTTTTAATTTAATAATAACACATTAATTTGGAACGTGAGTAACGTGATAACGTGGAACGTTCTAACGGTTTTCAAACAACAACAAGGAGAAGATTATGAGCAATAAAATACTTCGCATAGGAATAATCGGCGTCACCGGGCGAGGGGAGGATCTTCGAAGGTGGTTCCACCAGCCGAAAAAGAGGGCTGTTGTTGCCGGTGGGGCGGATATCAGTTTAAAGGCACTGGAAGAATTTAAGAAGATAATGGGGCCGGATGTTTTTATTACAACCAATTACAAAGAGCTTCTTAAAAGAAAAGATATAGACGCTATTGTCATTACTTCCCCTGATTTTACGCATGAAGAGTATACTATAGCGGCGCTTAAGGCAAAAAAACATGTTTATCTGGAAAAACCGATGGCGATCACTACTGAAGGATGCGACCGGGTTTTAAAAGCATGGAAAGCTTCCGGAGTAAAGTTAATGGTTGGGTTTAACATGCGCCACATGGCTCTCTTTAAACTTATGAAGAAAATAATAGACTCAGGAAAGATCGGAGATATTAAGGCAGCCTGGGTAAGGCATTTTGTGGGCTTTGGGGGTCATTTCTATTTTCATGACTGGCATGGTACAAGAAAAAATACTTATTCTCTGCTCCTTCAGAAGGGCTCGCATGATATTGATATGATACATTATCTGACCGGTTCGTACGCGAAGAAAGTTTCCGCTTTTGGTTCTCTGGATTTTTTCGGCGGTAACAAGTCCAACAACCTCCGGTGCCCGGATTGCAAGATCAGAAAAACCTGCCTGGAAGCGGATTATTCCAGGATAAACAAGTGTTGTTTCCGGAAAGAAGTGGATGTCGAGGATAACAGTGAGGTTATAATGGAGCTGGAAAACGGGATCAAGGCTACGTATCTGCAATGCCATTTTGCCCCGGAGTATTTTAGAAATTACACCTTGATCGGTACAAAAGGCAGGATCGAGAATTTAAACGACGGGGATACAGTTATCGTAAAGCTTAGACAGAATTACAGGTTTATGGACAAGGTTAAAGAAATAAAATATAAAGTAAAAACAGGAAAAGGTAATCATTTCGGCGCTGATTCCATAATCGTGGAGGATTTTCTGGATTATCTTTTGAAAGGCAAAAAGCCCGTTTCCACGGCGCTTGCCGGAAGAATGAGCGTGGCTGTGGGCTGCACGGCTACGGATTCTATAAGAAGCGGCGGAAAGATGTTAAAAATCAAAAAAGCTCCAAAAGGATTCAAGTGAATATACCGGAGATAATATTTGAAGATAATAACCTGCTGGTTTTTAATAAACCGTCGGGGCTTTTATCAATCAGGGACAACAAGCATCCGAAAGAAAAATCGGCGATTGATGCGGCGATGGAGCATCTTGCAGGCGCGCAGGTCTTTCCGGTGCACAGAATAGATAAAGACACGAGCGGTGTTTTGATAATTGCAAAAACCCGCGAAGCGCAGTCAAAGATGACAGAGATAATAATGGATCTGAAAATGCGGAAACTTTATCTTGCTCTTGTAAAAGGGGAAGTTATGAAAGAAGGTCAGGTAACTCTCCCTATTCTTAAGGGTTCTTCAGGCAAAGTAAAGATCTCAAGTACCGGGAAAAAGTCCCTGACCTTTTATCGTATAAGAAAAAGATTTAAAGGATATACACTTTTAGAGGTGGAGCCAAAAACAGGCCGTACCCATCAGATAAGGATTCACATGGCATCTATAGGCAGGCCTTTAGCGTATGACCACGTTTACGGTGACAGAAAAGCCCTGAGTTTACCGAGAAAAGGAAGAGCCCCGCTCGTTTCAGAGCGCCTGACCCTGCACTCCTCCGATGCGATGTTCATGTACTGGAAAACCCACAGGTCCCTGCACCTACGTGCCCCGTTCCCGGAAGATTTAAAAGAGATAATAAATGTACTGGAAACGGAATATTCTATTCCAAAAGAGTAATAAATCAAAGCAGAGGGGTGGATAGGAAATGAAAATAATAACCAAAATAAGATTCCTTTCTCTACTTGTATTTCTACTCATACTGGTAACTTTAACTTCAGCAGAAGAAAAACCTGAGTTGATTCCGCAGCGACAGCCTTCCCATCTTATTTTCTCGGTTAATTTCAGTCCGGATGGAAAATTTCTTGCTTCTAGTAATAGTCAGGGAGAGGTAGAAATATGGGAAGTCAAGACGGGCCGATTGTGGCATTCTTTCAAGGCTGATCTTGAACCGTTCAGTCTTGTTTATTCAGTAAGATTTACTCCGGATATGAAGTATATTGTTGGGGGTGGTATTTGGGATCTAAAAAGTAAAAAGCAATTAAGAGAAAACGAAGAATGCAAAAGAGTCATTGAGTCAATCAGTCAAAATTATGCAACAGTTGATTATTTACCTGGGGGAAGTACTTCGTCACTTAAAATTGGAAAGGACAATAAGTACATTGCTGTAGCAAATGTTAATGAAGTAAATATATTAAATGTAGATAGTGGCAAAGTAATTAAAAGTTTAAAAGGATATGACAAAAGAAGCGAGATATACTCTATGAGCATCAGCCCGGATGGTAAATATCTTGCTACCGGAAGTGTGAGAGAAGCAGTTGAAATTTGGGATATAGATAGCGGAGAATTATGTAAAAATATCGAAAAGTACGAATACATGTGTAATTCAACTTATAGTTCGGATGGCAAATTTATTGTGATGAATAGTTCAAGAAAGGTAAATATTTGGAGAACTGACAATAGCAAAAAAATGTTTGAATTTACCGAGAAGGAAAGTAATATTTTAAGGACAGAGTTAAGTCCAAGCGGAAAGTATTTGATTTTAGAAAACGAAGGCGGAAAAGCTAAGGTTTTTGAAATAAGTACCGGAAAAATAATTCAAACATTTAATGGTTATTATGCTGATATTAGTAATAATGAGATGTATGTTGCCTTGTATATTGGCAACAATACAACAGAAGTGCGAGAAATAGATACCGGAGTGTTGGTTCGCGCCATTAAAATACCTCTAGAAATTATCCATTATGATTATGATCTAAGCTTTAGTTCAAATGGTAAGTATTATGCCATAGGGAATCATTCGTCTGGTGTGTCTATTTCTATATATGAATTTGCAAATGATAAAATAATTTGTAATCTTAAAAGTGATGAGATGTGTGATGGTTATACGCAATTCTTCAGCTCTGATAATAAATATTTTGGCGTAGGTTCACACCATCCTGGACAGGGTTCAGGTCCACATCGTTTTAGTTTGATTTGGGAAATAAATTCAAGAAAGCTAATACAGCCGGAAGATAAATATAATCTTACATTAGCCAAAATATTAGGTTTTGCCCCAAAATACCTTTCATTATATACAGGTGGAGATACAAGTGAAATACGCGATCTGGTAACAGATAAATTACTATTAACGACATTTGGCAAAGGCTTTGAATGGGTATCATTTACTCCTGAAGGTTATTACAATTGCTCGGAGAATGGAGAAAAATTGATTGCTTGGCGGGTAGGAATGGACCTTTTTGGTCCCGAAAAATATAGAGATATTTATTATAAACCTGATATAATTAATAAAATACTTCAGCAGGATTACCCGGCAGAAAAAAGTAAATAAACAGTTGCGATTATCCTTTTTAAGTGTCAAAATAAAGAGGTATTACAAAGATAATATTTAAATGATTGGAGTAATTATGACAAACAAAGAAAAAGAAATATTAAGAACACTTGCGGCAATGAAAAGAGAACTCTGCGAGAAGCCGGAAAATATTGAGAAAAAGAAACTCTGCAAAAGCCTTAAAGCCTATAAGACCTGTTGTACTTGTGTATCCTGAGGGCTCCTGGAGCGAACTTGTTCCGGAATCATCTCTGCAGTGCGAAGACAGCGAGCTTCGTAATTGGGAGTCGGATCTAAGGATGAGTATCTTTCAGATGGAAAATATTAAGGATGACCTGCCTTTTGAACCGTATTTTAATATCCCGTGGAAAGTTAAAAACGGGGGAGTTTTGTCTAGGTACCGCCGATCAAGGACCTTGATAAAGATATTCCAAAATTAAAATTCCGCACTCTTTCAGTTGACCGTGACGGTACATTTAAAAAAATCGAGAGAGCTAAATCCATATTCGGAGACCTTCTTCCCGTACGGATACGCGGAAAGTACTGGTGGTCTTCGGGGCTGACCCAGGAAGTTATTAAACTGATCGGGCTGGAAAATCTTATGCTATATATGTACGACCAGCCGGAAAATGTCCACCGCATAATGAAATTCTTCATGGAAGAGCATCTGCATTTCCAGAGCTGGTTTGAAAAGGAAGGGCTTCTTTCTCTCGCGAATGAAGATGATTATGTCGGCTCAGGCGGGCCGGATATGTTCAATGAATTTTATCCTGAAGTATCAGGCTCCCATAGCTGAAAAGTTCGGACTGGTTTGTTACGGCTGCTGTGAGGGTCTTCATTTAGGGATAGATAATATATTGAAAGTGATGCCGAATATCAGAAGAGTTTCCGTTTCTCCCTGGGCGGATCAGGAACTGATGGCGGCTACGCTCGGAAATAAATATGTTTTTTCAAGAAAACCAAATCCCTCCCAGATTGCCGTGCAATTCAATGAAAAAGCCGTAAGGGAAGATATTAAAACCACTCTTAACACCGCCGGCAAACTCCCTTTGGAAATAATAATGAAAGACCTGCATACCATTCAAAACGACCTCACAAGAATCACCCGCTGGGTAAACATCGCCCGCGAAGAACTAACCAAATTTAAAAGAAAGGGACAGTCCCTTAGGGACTGTCCCTTTTTTCTGCAGTTGACAACTATGAAAATAAATGTTATTATTCTTAAAATTCACTTAAGGGGTGAAAACTATGCCAAGAACAGCACGTTTAGTCGATGTTAATATGCCGTATCATATCTGTCAAAGGGGTAACTGCAAACAAACAATATTTAATGATAATAATGATAGGGAATATTATCTTGAGTTGCTTAAAGATATGGCGTTAAGATATGAGATGAGCATCCTTGCTTATTGTTTGATGAAAAATCACGTGCATCTTATAGTTATTCCAAGAAATGACAGATCACTTTCTATGTCGTTTCGAGGTGTCAATGGCACATATGGCTTTTATTTTAATAGAAAGTATGGGAAGAGCGGGCATGTCTGGGGCGATAGATATTTTTCTAAATCATTAGACAGTAAACATCTTGCAATTGCAGTTAGATATGTTGAGCGAAATCCTGTTAGAGCCGGGTTAGTCAAAAAATCTGATGATTGGAAATGGTCAAGCGCCAGGGGACATTTAAAACAGGAAAATAATATAATAATATCTGATGACTTCTTTAAATATACGGAAATTTCTAAAAGACAATGGAAGGAGTATTTGACAAGAACAGAATATAACAATGAACTAAATATAATGAGAAAAAAGTAAGTACCTGTCCATAAAAGGGACAGTCCCTTAGGGACTGTCCCTTTTGGTGCAAAACAGTCGTCTCCACTCAATCCATAGAAAACCCGGAAAAGAGGGAAGAAGAAAAAGAAAGAAAAACCAGAATCAGGAAAAATTTAATTGGTTTCATAAATATAATTATACAACCGAGTAAGGTGTAATACAATTATAATTTTTTAGATGACTGGTTACCAATTCACAGCTGACACACTCAAATGCCTTTATATAACAAAGTATTTGGGGTGACAGTCACCGCTAATTGACATGCTCTATTATGGGACACATTGATTTACTGTATTTCCCTTATCCTCTGCGCATGTACCAATATGAAACATTTTTAGCTGTTGATAAAGGTGTTGATAACTTCCTTCTAAAAGGTAATAACTCATAAAAATCAAGGTATTTCAATGCTTTTTTGTTTGTTATTAAAGGTTGGCACGAAAATTGCTTATATTAGGGGTGTAGCTAGTTGTAAAATCTCTGAAAAATACAAAAAAATGCCTTTAAAAGGGCATAAATTCTATAGGAGGTGCAAGGTAGTATGAATATAAAGCCATTGGAAGACAGGATTTTGGTAAAGCCGCTTGAAGGCGGAGAGACAAAGAAAGGCGGGATAATAATCCCTGATTCAGCGAAGGAAAAACCGGAAGAAGGAAAAGTAATAGCAGTCGGAGCCGGTAAGATTCTGGAAAACGGAACGAAGAAACCTCTTTCCGTGAAAAAAGGTGATACTGTAATGTTTGCGAAATACGCAGGCAACGAAATCACCATTGACGGGGACAAGCATCTCATTATGAGAGAAGAAGATGTTCTCGCAATAATCGAAAAATAACAGAAGTGCAAATTCGAAATTCTAAACTCGAAATTCGAAGAAATCTGAAAGAGAAAAACAAAATAACAAAAATAAGTCAAAATTGACAATGGAGGAAATGTAATATGGCTAAGCAGTTAAGTTTTTCAGAAGACGCAAGAAAGTCCCTTCTTAAGGGCGTGGAAGCGGTTGCCAATGCGGTAAAGGTAACGATGGGACCGAGGGGAAGAAATGTTGTAATAGACAAAAAATTTGGAGCTCCGACTGTTACTAACGACGGTGTAACGGTGGCGAAGGAAATTGAACTTCCTGAACCCTTTGAAAATATGGGCGCGCAGTTACTAAAAGAAGTTGCATCAAAAACTTCCGATGTAGCGGGTGACGGCACAACTACAGCGACAGTACTTGCCTACGCAATTTTCAGGGAAGGTTTAAAGAATGTAACCGCAGGCGCAAACCCGATAGCAATTAAAAGAGGGCTTGACAGGGGCGTCGAAGCAGTTGTTGCCGAACTTAAAAAATTCAGCAAAGACGTAAAAGATAAAAAAGAAATAGCGCAGGTTGGCGCGGTTTCCGCTCACAATGACCAGAAAGTCGGCGATCTTATAGCAGACGCAATGGACAAAGTCGGAAAAGACGGTGTCATAACGATTGAAGAAGCAAAAGGCACGGAGACCACAGTAGACCTGGTCGAAGGTATGCAGTTTGATCAAGGCTACCTCTCTCCTTACTTTGTAACCAATGCGGACAGAATGGAAGCCGTTCTCGAAGATCCGTATATTTTAATTCATGAGAAAAAAATATCCGCAATGAAAGATCTTCTTCCTATACTTGAAAAGGTCGTGCAGAAAGGCAAACCGCTTATCATAATCGCCGAAGAAGTTGAAGGCGAAGCGCTTGCGACTATAGTAGTCAATAAGATCAGAGGCACTTTAGCAATATGCGCTGTAAAAGCCCCGGGCTTTGGAGACAGAAGAAAAGCAATGCTTGAGGATATAGCGATACTTACCGGCGGCAAAATGATTGCCGAAGAGCTCGGTGTAAAGCTGGAAAGTATTGATATTGCCGATCTTGGCAGAGCAAAAAGAGTCTCGATTGATAAAGATAACACTACGATAATTGAAGGTGCCGGAAATAAGAAAGATATTCAAGGCAGGATCAGCCAGATAAGAAATCAGATAGGTGAAACCAAGAGCGATTATGACAAAGAAAAACTTCAGGAACGTCTTGCCAAGATTGCGGGTGGTGTTGCGGTAATCAATGTGGGCGCTGCGACTGAACCTGAAATGAAAGCAAGAAAATCGATATTTGAAGATGCTCTTCATGCGACTCGCGCGGCGGTGGAAGAAGGTATTGTTCCCGGCGGCGGTGTTGCGCTCCTTCGTGCTCTTAAAGCTCTGGATTCCATAAAGCTTAAAGAAGATGAAATGGTGGGCGTTAATATATTAAGAAGGGCGCTTGAAGAACCGGTAAGACAGATCGTATACAATGCCGGAGAAGAACCGTCTGTAGTAGTAGACAAGATCAAGAAAGAAAAAGATGTCAATTACGGTTTTAATGCTTTGACCGGTGAATATGAAGATCTGGTCAAGGGCGGGATTATTGATCCGACAAAAGTCACAAGGACTGCTCTTCAGAACGCAGCAAGCGTTGTGGGACTTCTTCTGACGACTGAAACACTCATTACCGATATTCCGGAAGAAAAAAGTGAAGCACCGATGCCGGGCGGCGGTGGTATGGGCGGAATGGGTGGCATGGGCGGAGGAATGTACTAAAATAATTAGGCTTGGGGCAAGTTTTAATTCAAAGCTTGCCCTAAAGTTCTAGAGGCGGATAAAAATATGGCTAAAATAATAGGAATAGATTTAGGTACGAGTAACTCGGCAGCAGCCGCAATGATAGGCGGAAAACCTACGATTATTCCTTCTGCGGAAGGCACTTCCATAGGAGGAAAAGCATTCCCTTCTTATGTGGCTTTTACGAAAGACGGGCAGAAACTCGTAGGAGAACCGGCAAGACGTCAGGCGGTCTCCAATACTGAAGGTACTGTGATTGCCATCAAAAGAAAGATGGGTTCAGATTACAAAGTAAAAATTTACGGCAAGGAATATACGCCCCAGCAAATTTCGGCTTATATTCTTCAAAAAATTAAAGCAGATGCAGAAGCGTTTTTAGGCGAGAAAGTAGAAAAAGCAGTCATTACCGTTCCGGCGTATTTTAACGACAACCAGAGACAGGCAACAAAAGACGCGGGTACTATCGCAGGTCTGGAAGTGGTCAGGATAATAAATGAGCCGACGGCGGCTTGTCTTTCCTACGGGCTTGACAAAGCAGGAAAAGAACAAAAGATCCTGGTGTTTGACCTTGGCGGCGGAACATTAGATGTCACGATTATGCATATGGCGGAAGGCGTCTTTGAAGTAATTTCCACTAGCGGCGACACGCTGCTTGGCGGTACCGACATGGACAATTCTATCATCGACTATATAGCCGGTGAATTTCAGAGAGTAGAAGGTATTGATTTAAAGAAAGACAAGATGGCAGTACAGCGCCTTCGCGAGGCGGCGGAGAAAGCAAAGATAGAGCTCTCCACAACCCTTGAGACGGATGTTAATCTGCCGTTTATTTCTGCGAATGCTTCAGGTCCGAAACATCTGGTCATGAAAATGACCAGGGCAAAGCTTGAAGACCTGGTGCGTCCGACTATCGATCGCTGCAGAAAGCCGGTAGAGCAGGCGCTTTCAGACGGAAAGCTGACTGCTAAAGATATAAATAAAGTAATTATGGTCGGCGGTCCTACCAGAATGCCGATCGTTCAGAAGTTTGTGGAAGAAGTAATAGGTAAAGTGGTTGAGCGCGGAGTGGATCCGATGGAGTGTGTAGCTATGGGCGCCGGAGTTCAGGGTGCAGTCCTTACCGGAGACATTAAAGATGTGCTTCTTCTGGATGTAACTCCGTTATCTCTCGGTATTGAAACTCTGGGCGGAGTATTTACAAAGCTTATAGAAAGGAATACAACGATACCCACGAAAAAGAGTCAGATATTTTCTACTGCGGCGGACAATCAGCCGAGTGTAGAGATACATGTACTTCAGGGTGAACGAGCAATGTCGGCGGATAATACAACGCTCGGGCGTTTTCAGCTTGTAGGTATTGCTCCGGCTCCGAGAGGTATGCCTCAGATTGAGGTGGCGTTTGATATAGATGCAAACGGCATCATTCATGTCTCGGCAAAAGATCTTGGTACCGGCAAAGAGCAGTCTATGAAGATAACCGCGCCGACCAAACTTTCAAAAGAAGAAATAGAAAAAATGGTAAAGCAGGCGGAACAGTTCGCAACGGATGATAAGAAGAAGGCGGAAGAGATACAGGTAAAGAATGAAGCTGACTCTTTGATTTATCAGACGGAGAAAACGTTTGCGGAACATGCGGCAAAAGTGGATGAAGCCACGAAAACCGCTATTACCGACGCGATCGCTGAGCTTAAGAAAAAAGTGGAAGCGAATGATACGGAAGGCATAAAAGCCGGGCTGGAAAATTTAAAGAAGGTCTCCCAGAAACTTGGTGAAGCCATCTACCAGCAGGCGCAGCAACAGCAACAGCAGGGAGCGCCCGGTGCGGGACCGCAGGATCCAAATGCAGGAGCGGGAGCCGACGCCGGAAAAAAGAAAGAAGGCGACAACGTAGTGGATGCCGACTTTAAGGTCGAAGACGAGAAGAAGTAAACTTCTTCTGATGACACATCCGCCAATAATATAGGGCGGATCTTTAGAAGAGATTTAAAAGAGATGACACAGATTGTAAGATTGTAGATCAAAAAGAGCGCTTTGGGGGTAAAATCTCAAAGCGCTTTTGTTTTAAGTGATTTGACTGCTGATAAGTGCTTATAAAATAATGCAATTGAAGCGGCGCTGCAATTTGTTTAACTAAAAAATCAAATCCCAAAAACGAAGTAGAACGATTCGAATTAGAACTTAATAAAGCCTCTAGTTTATTGTATAATCAGTGAAATCCAGTAGTTTTGTAGTCTCTTCGAAAGATCCGCCCTATATCATTGGCGGAAGCGGAATCGAACCCGAAATCCTTCTGAACTTTAATATTATGTAAGTCAATAACGACATGCTTTCTCTTCGGATTTCGGGTCAAAGTAAGTAATTGAATCAAATGTCAAGTTCTGGTAAAATCCTTTTATGATACGTGTTTGTAAAAAAGAAGAATATGTTACACTTGTCGAGATTCTCCGCGATTCTTTCGCTATAGGGTCCATTGATAAACGTATAGAAGATAAATTCGGGAAAATTATCGGGTTTGACTGGTGGGAACGGAAAGCGGTTGATATTATGAGAGATGTTGAAAATTATCCTTCAGGTGCGTATGTAATGGACCTTGAAGGAAAAATAACCGGGTTTATAATTACCTCCATGGAAAAAAGATTTTCAGTGGGAAAGGTTCATGCTCTGGCAATTCACCCTGAGCATCAGGGAGCCGGATTTGGCACCCGGTTATTAAAACATGCGCTTAAAGTTTTTAAAACGAACGGTATGAAACTTGCCCGAATAGAAGTACTTGAAGATAATCCTAATGCCTATCAACTTTATAAAAAACTCGGATTTGACGAAGCCGCCAAACAGGTTCATCTGGTAATGGAGCTGGAGAATAAAGACCGTTAGAGGCGCGGATGCTCAGATGCGCAGAGGCTCGGTAAGAGCGAAAGAGAATTGAGGACTGAGGCCAGAAGCCGGATGACAAAAGGCCGAAGAAGCTGAGGCTCAGAGAGTAAAAAAGTATATAATGCTACCTTTAAAAATAACTTTACAAACTTTAAAAACCTTATAAACTTTATGAACTAACTACACGGAGTGTTAAAATGCAAACTGCAATAATTAACGGAAAAATAGTAACTCCAGCCGGGATTAAGAAAGGTTCTTTACTTATTGATAACGGGAAAATATCTAAAATAGTTTCGGGTAAGCTGAAAGCTGACTACATAGAAGATGCAAAAGGAGCTTATGTACTCCCGGGGTTTTTTGATACGCATATTCACGGGGGAGGGGGGTATGATTCTTCTAGCGGGCGGTTTGATATTAAGAAAAAGGCATTTATAAGAAATGAAGAGAATTATGCGAAAGGGATAGAAACAATATTAAAAACACATGCAAAACATGGAACAACTTCCATGATATTAAGCACCGGAACAAACAGCGAAGAAAACATCAGTAAATATTTGAAATATGCCGGTCTTTACGTTAATACTTATGCCGGAGGGGCAAAGCTTCTTGGTGCTGATATAGAAGGTGTATTTATTAAAGATCCTCTGTATGCCGGCGCACAAAGCTTGAAATATTTAAAAGAACCTGATGTTAGACTTTTTGACCGTCTCATGAAAATCTCCGGAGGAACAATTAAACGGGTGCTTGTAGCTCCGGAATGGGGATCTTCTGCAATAAAACTAATAAAGCATCTTGTAAAGAACAATGTTGTTGCCGGTGTCGGACACAGCGGGGCTTCCTATGAAGAGTTCATGCTCGCTTATGAGGCCGGTGTAAAAGTTCTCATTCATTTTGGAAACGGTCCGATGAGCCAAAATTTTAAGGGCGGCGGTATCCTTGATGCCGCTTTTTTCCTGAGGAATAAAATTTATATAGAAATTATCTGTGATTATTACCATGTAAACCCGAGGTGGATCGTAGCCTTTCTTAAAAACTTTAATTCCGGGGTAATAGGGGTTACGGATGCGATGTTTCCGGCCGGCAGTGCCTGCGGTATTAAAGAATTTGAAATGGGCGGAAAAATCTGCGAAGTCGGAAAAGATGTTCTCAGGCTAAAAGGATCCATTAGCACGCTCTTTGGAAGCGTGTTGACAACGGATAAAGCTTTTCAGAATTTTCTTAATATTTATATGAAAAATATTTCCGGCTATTTGACGGGCTCGCTTTTTGAAAAGCCTGCTTCACTCGAAAAATCAATATTGGAAGTTAGTAAGCTTTTGTCTTTAAATCCCGCCAGATTGTACGGTTTTGATAAAGAGCTGGGTACTTTAGAAAAAGGAAAAAGCGCGGATATCGTTGTCATGGACATCAAAAAACCCGGTGTAGATTTTAAATGTACGGTAAAGAAAGTATTTGTTGAAGGGGAAGAGGTTAACTGATTTTTCATTTCCCTTTTCTGATTCAGAATCTCTGCCTTCCTTAGTGAATATCGGGTCTTGAAATACAGCTATTTTTACTGTAAAATAGGGCTAAATTGTTAAAATTACAAAAAACCCGTATATAGCGGGCAAATTGGAGGATAATATGCAGTTAGCAAAAAGAATGAGCAGGCTTGGGACAGAGACAGCATTTGAAGTTGCGGCATTAGTCGGGAAATTAAGATTAGAAGGTAAGGATATCATTACCTTTGGACTTGGGGAACCGGATTTTGATACACCTATGAATATTAAGCAGGCTTGTATTAAGGCTCTTAACAATAATCAGACACATTATACGACGAGCAACGGTATACTGCCTCTCCGGCAGGCGATAGCTAAGATTTCCGGGGAGTTTCGCGGTATGGAATACGATGCTGATGAAGTAGTAGTCTCCCCGGGCGCAAAACCTATACTTTTTAACGCTATAATGGCGCTTGTTGACGAAGGAGATGAGGTTATATATCCGAATCCGGGTTATCCTATATATGAATCAGTGGCTAACTTTGTAGGGGCAAAATCAATTGCTCTTCCGCTATGGGAGAAGAACGGGTTTTCCTTTGATGTGAATGTTTTAAAGAAATTGGTAAATAAAAAAACAAAAATGATAGTGCTTAACTCACCGCAGAATCCGACAGGCGGAGTGCTTTCCAAAAATGATCTTGAGGAAATAGCGAAGCTTGCTAGAGAATATAACATTTGGATACTCACCGATGAAGTCTACGGCAAGATCCTGTATGATGACAAATTTGTCTCCATAGCCTCTCTTCCGGGAATGAAAGAAAGGACCATAGTGGTGGATGGTTTCTCCAAAACCTACGCTATGACCGGCTGGCGTCTTGGTTATGGCCTTATGCCTAAAGAACTCGCCCCGCTTATAGCAAAGCTGGAGACCAATGCTAACTCCTGCACCAACGCCTTTGTACAGCATGCCGGTGTGGAAGCGCTTCTTGGTGACCAGGGCGAAGCGGCTAAAATGGTGGTGGAATTCAAAAAGAGACGCGATCTTATCGTAAAACTTCTGAACGATATAAAAGGTTTTAAATGCCAGATGCCCAAAGGAGCTTTCTACGCATTCCCGAATGTTACCGAGGCCTGTAAAAATCTCGGTTTGAAGGACTCAAAAGCTCTTCAGGCGTTCCTTCTGGATAAAGCCGGAGTTGCCGTGCTTGCGCGTACATATTTTGGCCCGAAGAATGAAGGTGAAACCGACGAGTATATCCGCCTTTCTTATGTCAGCAGTCTTGACAATATTAATAATGGCGTTGCAAGGATGAAGAAAGCGATAGAACAAAAATAGAATACGTTAGAACGTTACACGTTATCACGTTGCTCACGTAATATATTTAAACTGTAAACTGTACACTGTCCTCCAAAATAAAGTTTTGGAGAGATCTCGTCTCGCTTACAGCGGACGGATAAATTATTATTTTGTGAGGGTTAATTTGAAAATACTTAACATCATGTCCCGGTCGGTTATTACTGCGCCGGTAAATATATCAATACAAGAGATCTGCCGTCTTATGGAAAAGAATAAGATCGGCTCCGTTGTTATTGTTAAAGATAAAACGGTGCTCGGGATCATCACGGAAAGAGATATCGTGAGTTTCATCGGCCAGTACGGGTGTAATTTGCTTGGGCAAAAAAAAGCGGCGGATATAATGATTGCGCCTGTTTTTACCATGTCTCCCAAGATGGAAACCCGCGATGCGATGCAGTTTATGGCGGCAAAGCGGATAAGGCGCCTTCCGATAATAGAAAATAAACGGCTGGTCGGCATTATTACTTATGGAGATATAATAAGGGAAGTACAAAAAGACCTGGCGGAAGCCCAGTTAAAAACACAGCAGCTTAAGCTGGAAGTTTCCAGAGACGGGCTTACTCATGTTTTTACGCAAAAGTATTTTAAAACCTTCCTGGACCGTGAAGTGGAAAGAGTTAAAAAGTACAGCGGACTTCTTGCGCTTTTAATGGTGGACGTGGATCACTTTAAAAAAATTAACGATACTTTCGGCCACGATGCAGGGGATTATATCCTGGTAAAAGTTTCTGAACTTATCAGGAAAAACACAAGAAAGATCAATGTTATCGGACGTTACGGCGGGGATGAGTTTTCCATAATAGCCCCCATTTCCGATGTTGAAAGCGCAAAGAGGCTGGGAGACCGCCTGAGGCAGTTTGTTGCGCAGACTAAGTTCCATTATCAGGGACAGATCATCAGGGTTACGCTCTCTATCGGCGTGGCCGGCTGGGATAAATCCATTATTGACGGCAGGGGCCTTATTGTAAAAGCGGATAAAGCGCTGTATAAGTCTAAACATGCCGGCAGAAATGCGGTAAGTGTTGCCTGATTGGTCATGAAAAAAGAAAAAAAATGGAGTTTTAAGAAGGAAGTAATAAGAAAGTCCATCCACCTTTTTTCGGTAATTTTCCTCATTGCCTATGTCCTTGTCTCAAAAGAGGTCAATCATAAAGTTGCCCTGCTCTTTCTTTCCTTCATGTTGATAATTCTTTTCGAGCTTGAGTATGCAAGAGTAGAGGTGGGCGCAAAAATTCCGTTCCTTAGAAAACTCTGGGAGTACAGAAGAGACAAAGAAAAACATCATATGGGCGCGGAAATATACTTTTTGCTCGGGTCTATTATTTCCCTGGCTATTTTTGATCTTCGTATTGCTGCAGCCGGTATTCTTATGGTCACTTTTGGAGACTTGACAGCTGCGTTAGTAGGGACCAAATTTGGAAAGACTCCCCTTCCTTATATAAAAGGAAAAGCATGGGAAGGATTTTTAGCGGAATTAGCCGTTGATTTTTTGATAGGTTTTATGGTTCTACGTCTGCCGGTTAACGGGAGAATGTGGTGGGACACTTGTTGGTGGCTTCCCGCGGGAGACCCTATGTGGCTTATTATTGCTGTCATGGCAGTCACCGCCACGGTTGTAGAAACGGCAGTGAAAAAGCTGGATGATAATCTTTTAGTCCCGGTAATTGCGGGATTTAACGGGGAAATAATACTGCTGCTTTTAAGGGGCTATTTCTAAGAAAGTACTAATGACTAGTGACTAATGACTATTTAATGAATGCGGCAAAGTGCCGCCGCAATATTTTAAAAATATCAATATTATGAAGGCGGAAGTTTTCTCTCCGCCAACAATAAATAGTCAATAGTCATTATTTATAAGGAGTTATTATGTCCACAAATCTCGTAGGTCTTGGCATTGATATTCACAAACTAAAACACGGTAGAAATCTTATTCTCGGCGGAGTGCATATTCCGTTTCATCTCGGACTGGACGGGCATTCCGATGCGGATATTTTATGTCACGCAATAATTGATGCTTTGCTTGGCGCGGCGGATGAAGGTGATATTGGTCTCATATTCGGCGTGGACCGGCCGGAAAATAAAGACGCTTCCAGTTTGATTCTATTACAGCATGTCGGAAACAAATTAAAAAAAGATTATAAAATTATAAATATTGATACTGTAATAATGACAGAGCAGCCAAAGCTTTCCCAGTACATTGGGGAAATGAAAGAAAATATAGCTAAAATGCTTTCTATTGAACCGGAACAAGTCTCTATAAAAGCCACCACTGCCAAAGGGCTCGGAGATATCGGCACCCAAAAAGCGATGCAAGCCCACGCAATAGTAAATCTAACCAGAAAAAGAAAATGGATGTTTAAGAAATGAAGAAATGCTTTTTTTGCAAAGCTATCGTAAAATATAAGAAGAAAGTACCCTGTCCGATAATTGCAGAATTAAAAGAGTCCTACGTAATTTTGGCAGAAGGGCAGTATTTTAAAGGATATTGTATTCTCTTTACAAAAAGTCACAAAGAACATACACATAAACTCCCGATGAAGGTTCAAAAATGTTTGTACGAAGATATGATGCGGGTGACGGCTGCAATAGACAAAGCCTTCAAACCTGAAAGGTTTAACTATGAGAACCTCGGCAACATCACGCATCATATCCACTGGCACGTAATACCGAGATATAAGAATGATAAATACAAAAAACTCCCCATTTGGCAGATTCCGGAAAAAGTAAGAAAAGGAAAGCTGACGGAGAAACAAGTTGAAGATATAAAGAAGAAACTAAAGAAGATTTTAAAAGGATAAACCAATGACAAACAGAGTACGTTTTGCTCCGTCTCCGACGGGGTACATGCATATAGGGAATGCCAGGACGGCGCTTTTTAATTATCTTTTTGCTAAAAAGACCGAAGGGGTGTTTATTCTCAGGATAGAGGATACTGATCAGGAGAGGTCTACGCCTGAAGCGGTGAAAGTCATAGTCGAGTCGCTCAAGTGGCTGGGGTTGGATTGGGATGAAGGATATTTTGGAATTGATAACGAAAAAGGGGAGTTTGGGCCGTATACCCAGATGAAGCGGCTTTCTATATATAATGAGTATTTAGACAAGCTTTTAAAGGAGAAAAAGGCTTATTATTGCTTCTGTTCTCCTGAAGAAGTGGAAGTTGAGAGACAAAAGTCCGTTAAGGCGGGTATGCCTTATAAATACAGCGGGAAATGTACAAAACTTTCAGAACAGGAAATACAGGCAAAACTTGCGAAGAAAGAAAGGTTTGTTGTAAGGTTTAAAGTAGCTGAAAATGTTATCGTAAAGTTTGATGACCTGGTAAGAGGGCCTGTGGAGTTTAACACGAAAGAGATAGGGGATTTTGTTATTGCCCGTTCGGACGGAGTACCTATATATAACTTTGCTGTCGTTATTGATGATAATCTTATGAAAATCACGCATGTTATCAGAGGTGAAGACCATCTTTCAAATACACCCCGCCAGGTATTGCTCTATGAGGCTTTTGGATTTCCGTTGCCGGAGTTTGCGCATCTTTCCATGATCCTCGGCGCTGACAGGAGCAAGCTTTCAAAAAGGCACGGGGAAACATCTCTTCTTGCTTACCGCGACAAAGGATTTTTGCCTGAAGCAATGTTTAACTACATGTCCCTTCTTGGTTGGTATCCGAAAGACGGCGTGGAGATAAAAACAAAAGAAGAGATATTTAAGAGTTTTGATATTAAAGATGTCGGACATTCCGGTTCTATTTTTGACGAGAAGAAACTTGTCTGGATGAACCACGAATATATTATGAAACTGCCGGAAGAAGTTTACCTGAAACATGCTCTCCCGTATCTTGCAAAGATCGAGAAGAGCGAAGAGTGGAAGAAAGATGTTCTCCTTAAAATAAAGACGGGTGTTAAATCCTTTAATATGATCCCCGAGCTTGCTTCCGTTTTTACTGAAGCAAAAGCCGTTGATCAGGTTGCCGTAAACGTTTGGAGCGGAATAAATAATGCCGCTGCGACTATTAATGCCTTCATTGAAGTTTTGAAAGCAACGGAGATAACCAAGGAAAACTGTAAAGCGCTCATTGCCGAAGCCGGAAAAAAAGCAGGAGTAAAAGGCAAAGACCTGTTTATGCCCATCCGTATCGCCATTACCGGCGCAGAACACGGTGAAGAGCTTGCAAATGTCCTCCCCGCCCTGGGCTCAGCAGAATGCATTAAGAGAATGGAGGCCAATCTTAAAATATTTTAAGATTGTGAATTACTAAGATTTAAGCACTAAATTTTAAGCAGAGCTTTTCTCGATTAGAAATATATATAGATGAAAACATTCGTTTCCATAGCGAGATAAACAAAATCATTGAAACATATTGTCAACAAAAAAATAAATATCTTACAACGGTTTAGTTTAGTGATTAGAATTTAAGTCTTAGTGATTGTTTAGAATTTAGTGCTTAAATCTTAGTTATTGGAGTTAATATGACACTGCTTGAATCCATCATTCTCGGAATAGTTCAGGGTCTCACAGAGTTTCTCCCTGTGAGCTCCTCGGGGCATCTTGTTGTGATACAAAGTTTATTTAAGAACTTCTCCCAGCCGGGAATACTGTTTGATGTGACGCTTCACCTGGGTACGGCCCTTGCGGTTGTGATATATTTTAGAAAACGGATAGTTGAGATATTTAAAAATATAAAACTGCTGATGCTGGTCCTTACTGCCACAGCGGTAACCGGTGTCATAGGTGTTGCATTTAAAGATGTTTTTGAAAAAATGTTCACCGATGTAAAACTAGTCGGAGCGGCGCTTATTGGCACTGCAATAATATTATTATTTGCAGGAAGGGTAAAAACCGGCAATAAAACAGAAAAAGAAATGACCTGGCTTAATGCTTTATTTGTCGGGCTTATCCAGGGTATCGCGATAATCCCGGGAATTTCCAGATCCGGTTCCACTATATCAGCAGGTCTATTTGCAAAGCTTGACAGGAAGTTTGCGGCTGAGTTCTCCTTTCTCCTTTCCATTCCTGCTGTTTTGGGAGCCGCAGTAATAGAAACAAGGCATCTAACAAAAGCAGATATGGTCAATATTGATATATCCGTCTACCTGACAGGCCTTTTAGTTGCCGCGATAACCGGCTTCTTCTGCACAAAGCTCCTCGTAAATATCATCCAAAAACAAAAACTCCATTATTTTTCCATATATTTGCTTATAATGGGAACTATTGTATTGATGGTTCTATAAAATATGAACATCCCTCAGGCTTATGTGGATGTGCCAAAAGCCGAAAATATTTATAGTAACAATATATATTGTAGTTGCTCGATTAATCGAGCGCCTGATAAATCAGGCAACTACAGTTTGCGCTTGCTTTATTTATAAAATTATAAAATTGTATTGACAAAAAATATTATGTTGGCTAGAATACAAGCGTAGTTGTTTTGCGGTGTAGGGAAGCCGGTGTGAATCCGGCGCACTCCCGGTGCTGTAAGAAGGAACGAAATTCCAGAGCCACTGTCTCGCCTCCGGCGGACGGGAAGGCGGAAGAGTAGGTTGGACCTTCGAGCCAGAAAACCTTACCGTAAAATGAATCACCGTCTCCTTCGAGGAACAAAGGATAAACGGTTTTTTAATTAGCGGGCCAAGTTAGAACGGGTGCACCTCGCTTGTATGTGAAAATACAAGCAGGTGCATTTTTATTTGGGGCTCTGTCATTGCGAGGAGGAGTTTTTACGACGAAGCAATCTATAAAAAAACGAGATTGCTTCAACCAAAAGGCAGGTTTCGCAATGACAAAATTATTTTAAGAAAGGAAAATTGACTCAATGAAGATTGGTATCGCTATCTGGAACATACGAAAAAAGTCCATTATTAATACAATTGACCATTTAGCCGGAATGGGATTTACGTCCATTAGTTTTTTAGGTAGTTCCTTTGAAGATGCAAGTGAAAAAGCCGTTGCGGAGGCGATAAAGAAAAATAAATTAGTTGTTACTTTTCATCTGGCGTTCTTCTCCATGAAAAAAAAAAGGTTTTTAAAAGATCTGAAAACCAGACTGGATAACATTAAAGGTTTTATAAAAAGAAACAAAATGGAAAAACATGTTTTAAATATCTGTTTTGACCCTGCTTTTGATGAAGTTGGGGAAAGGCATGATGTGGTTTATAATGCGAATAATACGATAAAGGCGCTCAAATTTACTCTAAAGAATATCTCAAGAGTTAAAGTAGGTATTGAAAACTGGACAGTTAATTCAAAGATCTCTGATTTTCAAAAAATAAGTAAAGCGATAAAGTCAAAGCGGCTCGGGATTCTTTTAGACCTCGGGCATATGAATATTGCGGTAAAAAAAGGACTTATTGATAAAGAAAATATTTCCGAGTATATCAACTCGCTGCCGCTTTCCGTTGTCGAGCTGCATGTCCATGACAACAACGGCGAAGAAGATTCGCACCTCCCTTTAGGGAGAGGAAATATGGATTATGCTGAGGTTTTTAAAATATTGAAAGATTCAAAGAAGCTTGCGAAAGGCTGCGTGGCCACACTTGAACTTAAACCGCACATGAAGGATATCGCAATAACGGAAAAACAAAGACGGAGAGAAGTGCAGAAAACACGAGAGATAACAAAAAAACTATTGGAGCAATATATTTGATGATTTGTAGTTGCAATCTCTTCGAGAGATCCGCCCTATATAACTGGCGGAAGTGGAATCGTTTTCAAAAGGTAAAATGAAAAATAGATTTAAAACTTACATACTGCTTGGAATAATACTTTTAATTTCGAGTGTTTTCCTTGGGATATTTATAGGCGGTGTTTTTATTGAGCCGGGTGCGGCAATTAAGATAATGCTTTCTAAAATACCGGCAGTCAGCGGGTATATTCCTGTTACCTGGGATGAAACTATCTCTGATATACTTTTTAAAGTCAGGATACCCAGGGTTTTGCTGGCTCTTTTAGTCGGTGCTTCACTTTCGGTCTCAGGCGCGGTATTTCAGGGTCTTCTTAAAAATCCGCTTGCGGATCCTTATCTTCTAGGGGTTTCAAGCGGTGCGGCGCTTGGAGCTGCTATTATAATACTTTCAAGTTTGCCGTTTTTCTTCTTTGGAGTTCCTGTAGTCCCTTTTGCCGCGTTTGCAGGTGCGCTTTTATCAATGTTCTTAGTGTATGGTCTGGCCCGGAATAAAGGGAAGATCTCTTTACACACATTACTTCTTTCAGGGGTTATTATTAACTTTTCTTTTTCTGCTCTTATAATGCTTATTATCACAGTTTCAAATAAAGGACTTGCAGAAGTGGTGGTTTGGATGATGGGTACTTTAAATAATACGAACTATGATCTGCTTCCTTATATTACCCCGGTCGCCTTGCTTTTAATGTTTGTCATCTACATGTTCAGCAATGATCTGAATATTATTGCTGTTGGAGAAGAAACTGCGGTTTTTCTTGGAGTAAAAACCGAAAAAGTAAAAAAAATGCTCTTTGTTCTGACTTCTATGCTCACGGCTCTTGCCGTATCCGTAAGCGGCCTGATTGGTTTTGTAGGTCTGATAATTCCTCATATAGCAAGGATGATCGTCGGGCCGGATCACCGTATTCTTATACCGGTCTCTGCACTCCTCGGTGGAATATTTTTAATTCTCTCGGATACGCTTTGCAGGAGCGTAATAGCACCGTCAGAAATACCTACAGGAGTGGTTACCGCGATCTTAGGCGGTCCGTTATTTTTGTATCTTTTAAAGAGGAAAAAGTGAAAATACTTGAAGCAAAAAACATAACGTTCGGCTACGGGGAAAAGCAGGTGTTGAATAATATCAATCTCTCTGTTGAAGAAGCTGATTTTATCGGGATAATAGGGCCTAACGGTTCGGGTAAAACAACACTTCTTAAAATGCTTTGCAGAGGGTTAAAACCCGGAGCAGGGAATGTGTTTTTCAAAGGTCAGGATATATTTAAACTGGATACCGGGTTTGTTGCCAAAAATATTGCTATGGTCCCGCAGGATGAAACAATTATATTTCCGTTTACGGTATTTGAAATTGTGATGATGGGGCGCTCTCCGTACATTAAAAGGTTTTCCTGGGAAGGGAAAGAGGATGTTGATATTGTTAATTCCGCGATGAAGCTTGCGGATATTTCACGCTTTAAAGACAGGAACATTGATGAATTAAGCAGCGGGGAAAGGCAGAGGGTTTTTATTGCCCGCGCCTTAGCGCAAATGCCGAAAGTCCTTTTACTGGATGAACCGACAAGTCATCTGGATATCAATCATCAGTATGATATTCTTGAACTTGTAAAAAAGTTGAATGAAAATGTAAAAATAACGGTAATTATGATTTCTCATGATATTAATCTTGCTTCGAAATACTGCAAAAAGCTGGTACTTTTAAAAAAGGGGAGGATCTATACGGAAGGAACGGCAAAAAAAGTAGTTACGAGAAAAATAATAAAAGATGTCTATGGCGTTAACGTAAATCTGATAAAGGGGAATGTGTTGCTATGAAATTAAAAAAGGGGCTGGTTCAAATATATACTGGGGAAGGGAAAGGAAAAACCACTGCGGCTTTCGGTCTGGCGCTTAGGGCGGCCGGGAATGGTTTTAAGATCGCAATCTTTCAATTCTTAAAAGCAAACGGAAATAAAACCGGAGAGCTTGTGCTTTCTAAGAAATTTAAGAATGTTAAAATATTCAGAAATGACCAAACGCATCCGATGTTCGATAAAAATATTTCTTTGACAGAACTTAAAATGAATGCGGAACTTCTGTTCGATGCAGCAATAGATGCAAGTCAGAACGGGAAATACGATCTGGTTATCCTGGATGAAATAAGTAATTGTGTTTTTGGAGGATTAATAAGCGAAAAAGAGCTGTTGAATTTAATAAAAAACAAATCAAAAACAACGGAACTGGTTTTGACCGGAAGAAATGCCTCAAAAATAATAATAAAAACCGCCGATATGGTAACAGAAATGAAAGCAATAAAGCACCCGTATGATAAAGGGGTGTCGGCAAGGAAAGGAATAGAGTACTAAAAAAAAATTACGATTGACGAATGACAATTGACAATTTTATGAATGCGGGAAAAGCTCCCGCAATATTTAATAAATATGTATATAACACCATATATTGTAGTTTGTAATTCGTACTTTGTAATTATTTTAAAGGAGTATAAATGAAAATAGGTAAACATGAACTAAAGATATCCGGTACAGACAAGAACCTGCTGTCAGCTACGCAAAAACGGTTGGATTTTCTTACAAAACCTCTCAGTAGTCTGGGGCGGCTTGAGGAGATTGCGAAAACAGTTGTAGCTATAAGCGGAAAGAAGAATCCGGTATTAAATAATAAAGTTATATTTACTATGGCAGGAGATCATGGGATTGCGAGGGAAGGAGTGTCAGCCTATCCTATGGAAGTAACCCCGCAAATGGTGCTTAACTTTTTAAACGGCGGGGCGGGAATAAATGTTATTGCCAGGCATGTTGGAGCGAAGGTTATCATTGTAGATATGGGTGTTAATTATGATTTTAAAGGAATAAAAGGGTTGGTTGATAAGAAAATCGGTATGGGAACAAAAAGTTTTACGTCAGGTCCTGCGATGACTAGGGAAGACGCTCTTAAAAGTATAGAAGCAGGTATTGATGTTGTCTTTATAGAGAAAGAATTGGATATTATCGGTACTGGGGATATGGGAATTGGAAATACCTCCCCTAGCGCGGCGATTACTTCCATATATACGGGGAAAGCAGTGAAAGAAGTGACAGGCCGGGGAACAGGAATTGATGATAAAGGTTTGGCAAATAAGATAGCGCTGATCGAAAAGGGAATAGCGGTTAATAAGCCGGACCGTAGGGATGCGATAGATGTTCTTTCTAAGGTCGGGGGATTTGAAATAGGCGGGCTTGCAGGAGTGATACTCGGCGGAGCCATGAGAAAAGTACCGGTGGTGATTGACGGCTTTATTTCAACAGCGGCCGCACTTATCGCAGTGGGTATAGAACCGAAAGCCGGTGAATATATAATTGCCTCTCATAATTCCGTAGAAAACGGACATAAATTTGCTCTGGAGCATTTAAAGCTTAAGCCGATATTAAACCTTGAGCTCCGGCTCGGAGAAGGTACCGGCGCGGCGCTTTCTATGAGTATTATTGAAGCGGCGGTGAAGATCCTGAATGAAATGGCAACGTTTGAAAGTGCAGGAGTGAGTAATAAATAGAATGACTAAGTACTAATGACTAGTGACTATTTTAGGATGGCGGAAAAAAGCTTTCCGCCTACATAAATATATTGTTTTATTAAATGCTACGGCGGTACTTTGCCGTATTCATTAAATTGTCATTAGTCAATAGTCATTAGTAATTTCATGGCAGTACAGGAGCTTTTGCATGGAAACAAAGAGTATGCCCCAAGTAAGTAGCTTAACCTTCATCACCGGTGGTGCGCGGAGCGGGAAATCTTCTTTTGCGGAGGAATTGGCTGTAAAGAGTGCAAAAGACAGGGTGTATATTGCTACCATGCAAGGGTTGGATGAGGAGATGAAAAAAAGGATAAAGAGGCATAAAAAACAGCGGGGGGAAGGCTGGTGCACTGTGGAAGAACCTCTTGATCTTTTAAAGTCTGTAAAAAGCGGGGATAAAAAAAACAGGGTTATTCTTATTGATTGTCTGACTCTCTGGGTGTCGAATAGGATGATGAAAGGGGAAAAAGAAAAAGAGATATTGACGTCGGCGGAAGAAATTGCAAAGTATTGCGCCGGTGCAAAAGCGGAAGTTATCGCAGTCTCAAATGAAGTAGGTATGGGACTGGTCCCGGATAATAAGCTGGGCCGGGATTTCAGGGATATTCAGGGCCGGGTTAACCGTATTTTTGCAGAACGTGCAGCAAAGGTGTTTTTTCTGGTATCAGGGATCCCTCTGGAGGTAAAGAAGTGAAAAGTTTTCTTATTGCTTTACAGTTCCTGACAAATATTCCGTTTAAAATAAAAAATATAAAACAAAATGAACTCCCGGGATCGGTTACCTATTATCCTCTTGTCGGACTTATAATAGGAGCTTTGCTGGCCTTATCATATTTTGTTTTCAGCAAAATATTTGTATTTTTGCTTCCTTCGGTCCTTGTTATCGGTGTATATCTGCTTTTAACCGGAGCCCTGCACCTTGACGGGTTTACGGATACGGTAGACGGTTTATACGGCGGAAGAACAAAAAAAGATATTTTCAGGATAATGGAAGACAGCGCAACCGGCGCAAAAGGGGCAGCCTGGGCAGCCTTTATTTTACTTCTAAAAGTAATTATTATAATAAAACTTTCCTTTTACAATGTTTATCCAGCATTATTACTTTTCCCTGTTTTGGGAAGATATTCCATGACAATATTAATGAAATATTCTCCCTATGCTAAAAAGTACGGAATGGGGAAGGTATACTGTCAAAACATTACAAACACGCAGTTCATAATAATAACTGCATTTGCCCTGCTTCTTTCAGTGTTTTTCGGCCTGCGGGGTCTTGTTGCTTTTGTCTGCGCGGCAGCAGCGGCGCTGATTATCATGAAATACTTTAAAAATAAGCTTGGCGGCGTTACAGGAGATATTTTCGGTTTCACGGTGGAAGTGACGGAAGTTGCAGCCTTGTTAATTTTTGCAATAAAATTAAAATATTAATGACTAAGTACTAGTGACTAATGACTATTTAAGGAAGCTGTAAACAGCATATATAATAATCCTCATTAAATAGTCATTAGTAATTAGTCAATAGTCATTGTAATTAAATAGGAGGATTTTAATATGAAAAAGTTATTGCTCGTACTGGTACTTGCTGTATCTGCTTTTGCGGAAGATAGTGGCACGGTTAAACCTGAAAAAGAGTTTTTCCAGCTGGATGATATTGTTGTTACCGGTTCCAGAGTGGAAAAAGCGCTTAGGGAATCTCCCGGCTCGCTTGCTATAGTTGATGATTCAAAAGTTGCAAACGGCGGGGATAAGAATGCAGGTCTGGCAGTTTCTGAGATTCCCGGTGTTGACTCGGGAAAAGTCGGAGCAATTGGACAGACGCAAAGCGTTATGATCCGTGGAATCGGCTCTGAAGGAACTCTGGTGCTTATAAACGGTGTAAGGTTAAACTCTTCATATCAGGGCCTTGTTGATTTTTCCTCGCTGCCTCTTGATAACATAGAAAGAATTGAAGTGTTGAAGGGTCCGGCCTCTTCGCTTTACGGAGCGGACGCGGCGGGCGGAGTTATAAATATTATAACTAAAAGCCGTGTAGAAAAACGGTCACTGGAGATCTCAACTTTTTACGGTTCGTTTGCAACTAAAGACCTCAGGGCTTCATATTCAGATAACCTGGGCGGTCTTTCTTTGAATCTTTCAGGCTCGCATCTTGCTACCAACGGTCAGAGGGTGAATAGTGATGTTTTAAGCAATGACCTGAGTCTTTCACTTTCATATGATTTTGCAAAAAATCATACGTTAAAAACCCTCCTTACGGCTTACAAGAGCGACAGCGGTGCTCCCGGTTCCTTGCTCTGGTTGACCCCCTTAGACCGCCAGCAAATGGAAAGGTTGAATGCCGGGGTGGATTATCGCCTGCCTCTAACCGAAGATTCCGATATTAGGGTAAAAATAAACGGGAGCAAAAGTATTTTGAATTTTTTCCAGCCGGGTATTTTTACCTTGAGCGAAGAAAGAAACTTTTTTACCGAAACAACCTATACTTACGATTTTGGCGGAATTAATATATTTACGATCGGTTTAAGCGGCAATTATAGTGTGAATGAACAAAATTGGATGGGAGACCACAATGCCACAACAAAATCATGCTTTGCGCAGGATATAATCGATCTTCTCGGTTCCTGGATATTTACTGCTTCTGCGCGCTATGACAGTCATTCTATTTATGGTGATTCATTTAATCCAATGCTTGCGCTTGTATATAATATTGAAGACGGGGTGCAGATAAGAACCTCCTATGGCACTTCTTTCAGAGCTCCGACTTTTTCCGAACTGTATTCGACTTCTGCTATGGGCGGGCCGGGGAATCCTTTGTTACTGCCGCAGAAAACTAATTCTTTTGAAGCGGGTTTAAATCTTGAGTTCGGAAGGTCTGCTATTTTAACTACTACATATTTTAATAATCAGATAAAGGATCTTATAGACTGGGCGCCTATAGATCCTACCTATATGACTTCTTTTGATTGGACCCCCTCGAATGTAGGAGAAGCAGAGACCTACGGTGTGGAATCAGAACTTAAAATTAAATGTGCTGAAAATCTCAATGTGTTTGCCGGACATACCTGGCTGGTGGCTTTAAATAAAATTACAAATCTGGAACTTTTATACAGGCCAAAAAATAAAGCTAATCTTGGAGTTGCCTATGAATTACTTGGCCAGAAATTAAAAATAGATGCGGAATATTATGATGTCAGACAGGCAAGTACCGTCACAACACTCCCGAGTTTTATTACCTTAAATGCGAAATTAGACCTTATGATTATAAAAGAGGTGACGCTTATTTTCTCGGCGAAAAATATTTTGAATACTGTTTATGAACTTAGAGAAAGCTACCCGCTTCCGGGAAGAACGTTAAATGCGGGGGTGAAACTGACGTTCTAACGGTAAAGAGCAGGTTCTGGGCCCTGGGTCCTTGGTTCTAGGTTTACATTTGAGGAGTCTTTTTCTAGTAAATGAAAATATTTTTAGCGATTTCCATAGGTTTGCATGCGCTTCTGTTTGCGGCGCTTTCGCTTTCTCCCTCAAAAAAAGAGAAGGAGAGTACTGGCCGTATTATTGAAGTCAGCTATTATCAGGGAAAAATCTATATCCCTGTTAATAAAGTGAAAACAAAGGCATTGGAAACAGTCCCCATTATTAAAGCGGAGATACAAACTGTAAATGAGGAATTAAAAGCCCCCGTAGAAACGGTTGGCAATACTGCTTTTGAAAAAAGAGAAAGTTCAGGCCCTTCACAGACCGGAACTGCCGAAACAGGAGACGGCAGCGGGTTCTCCGATACGGATCCGGAGACTGCTGCTTGGTTCTCTGCTTTTAAGGAGAGAATAGAAAGATTAAAAAGATATCCGAAGAAAGCCCTGGAAGAAGGCAGCGAGGGAAAAACCCTGCTTGAGATAACCATAGAAGATAATGGAATATTAAATAAAATAAATGTACTTTATTCGTCGGGCGACGATGCCCTGGATAATGAAGCAGTTCGTACCGTAAAAGCTGCGTCACCTTTCAGGCCATTGCCCGGAAAAATGGGAAAAGCAGTAACCTTCCGTCTTCCTCTAAAATTCGAAGTAAGAAAATAATATTATCTGTCTAATACGGACTAAAGACATGCGCCTCCTGTAACTGCAGTAATTTTCCTGTCTTCAAAAAGTATTGACATTCTTCTGAAAAGTGATATACTTTACTACAAAGTTAATGCTTGACGTGAAAAATATAATGAATTGCTGATATGAAATCAGGCGGTTTGAATTCTTAAGAAAATAGTTTTTGTTGCCTCTATCCGGGGCGGGAGCAGGAATGGACTTTTATGAGAGGCAGTTAAAGACACCGTTGTTTGACGCTGTTGTTAACTATGCAAAGCAAAAGAAAATATCTTTTCATACGCCGGGGCATAAGCATGGGGACGGTATACCAAAAAAATTCAGAGATTTTGTCGGAGCAAAGATATTCGATATTGACCTTACCCTTCTTGAAGAAGTGGATTCTCTGCAGGATCCTAAGACTGTAATCAAGGAAGCTCAGAAACTTGCGGCGGAAGCTTACGGTGCGGACTTCTCTTTTTTACTGGTAAACGGCACGACCATAGGGAATCAAGCGATGATCCTTTCTGCCTGTATGCCGGGAGATAAAATAATAATCCCGAGGAACGCCCACAAATCCGTAATAGCCGGGGTAATACTAAGCGGTGCCATTCCGATTTATATTTATCCCAAGTTTGATAAGGAACTGGGCGTTATTACCAATATTACTCCCGAAGAAGTTATGGAAAAAGTACACCTGCACCCTGATGTAAAAGCAATACTGGTAACAAATCCTACTTACAACGGTATAACAACAGATATAAGAGAGATTGTAAGAATTGCGCATAATCACAAAAAAATTATTATGGTGGATGAGGCTCACGGTCCGCATCTTAAATTTCACCCTGACCTTCCGACTTCTGCTATGGAAGCGGGTGCTGATATCTGTGTCCAGAGCAGTCATAAAATTATTTCAGGAATGACGCAGGCTTCAATGCTTTTTGCGCGAAAAAGTGTCGACCTTATGAAATTAAAAAGAATACTCCAGCTCTTACACACTACTTCACCTTCATATATTTTGATGGCATCGCTCGATGTTGCAAGGATGCAGATGGCGACACAGGGAAGGGAGATTCTTTCAAAAGTCATTGCGCTGGCGGAAGAAGCAAGAAAAGGGATAAAAGCTCAGGGAATAGGGTGTTTTGGCCGCGAGGCTATAGGCCGTGAAGGCATTTTTGGTATTGATGTCACAAAACTAAATATTGACGCAACCGGAGTGGGGGATACAGGCTATCAGGTACAAAAACTCCTTAATAAGAAATTCAATATTCAGGTGGAGTTTGCCACCCCGACAAGTTTGCTTGCGATAATTACCCTGGGAAACACTAAAAATGATATATACAAGCTTAACTATGCCCTTAAAGATATTAAAAAGAATTATGTTAAAAATGAAAAAGTTGTAGATGCCATCAGAAGTGTACAGTTTCCGAATATTGTCTCCGAGGTAGTCTTAACACCTCGTGAAGCTTCCTTCTCTATTACAAAAAAGGTGCATTTTAAAGAGTCTATCGGCATGATAAGCGCTGAAGTTGTTTGTCCTTATCCTCCGGGGATTCCTCTCCTGGCTCCCGGCGAAAGAATTACAAAAGAAGTTTACGACTACCTTATGTTTTTAAAAGAAATGGGGACCATCATTAACGGACAGGATGATAAAAATCTCAATTTTATTAAGGTTGTTCACGAGACCAAACATGAGCCGGAATTAATGAATAATATACTTGAAGTTAGCAAGATAATAGGGTACAAAGGATAGTCATTTTGTAAGTCAGAGGTCTTGGATTTAATTTGGCTGAAACGAGCTGAAATATTTATCAAGAAGGGAGGATCACAAACTTGCTATTTTGCTGCGATGAATGTCCGTACTATGAAAACTGCAGCGAAGCCGGAACATTGCTTGATGGCTGCTGCAAAAAGTGTATTTATTTCGAAGATTGTCATTTTGAGGAGATATCAAATGAAGAAGAAGAAGAATAAAACGGCATTAAAGCCGAAGAAAGTAAAAGCTGTAAAATTAAAAAAAATTGCCGCGGTAAAACCTGCAAAAGCAGTAAAAATTGTAAAAATTCCGGCAAAAGATCTGAAAATATATAAAAATCTCCTCCTTTCTCAGAAAAAAGAATTTATAGAGGAGCTTAATAAAAATCTTGATGACAGTAAAAAAATAGATTTTAATGAGGTTAAAGATTCTGTGGACCTGGCCAGCGACACCTATGATACGGAATTTTTACATAATTTGAGCGATACCGAAAAGAGACAGATTGAAGAAATTGACTATGCCCTCGAGAAAATAAGTCTTGGAAAATTTGGAGCCTGCGAATCCTGCAATAAAAAGATTAACAAGGACCGTCTGGGAGTATTGCCTCAGGCAAAATATTGTTTTACCTGTCAAACAAAAAGCGGCGGTTGAACCCTAAAAGCGGGATTGTCAGATGACAGAGAAAAAGAAAAAGCTGTTTTTAATAGACGGTAATTCGTACCTGTATCGCAGTTACTATGCTATAAAAAATTTAAGAACCAGAAAAGGCGCGCCAACCAATGCAGTGTTCGGGTTTGCGCGTCTTTTATTTAGAATAATTAAAGTATATAAACCGGATTACCTTGCCTTTGCTTTTGATACCAAAGGCCCTACCTTCAGGCACCTGGCTTTTAAGGATTATAAAGCACACAGAGAGCCGCCTCCGGAAGAATTAATTATTCAGATGCCCGTAACAAAAGATTTGATAAAGAGTTTTAATATGCCGTCTTTTGAACTTCAAGGTTATGAGGCTGATGATATAATAACTTATCTTGCAAAAAAAGGGGAAAAGTCGGGGCTTAGCGTTACAATTTTAACCGGAGATAAAGACCTTCTCCAGCTTGTTAACGATAATATTCAAATAATGAGCGCCCATAAAGATGATTATATATATGATTCTGAAAAAGTAAAAGAAAAATACGGAATAACACCGCTCCAAATGATTGATTTTCTGGCGCTTCTTGGGGATGCAAGCGACAATATACCCGGAGTTGACGGTATTGGAGAAAAGACGGCTTCAGAACTGCTTAAAGAATTTAAAGGTCTCGATGATATTTATGCCAATATTGAAAAAGTAAAGAGTGATAAATTAAGGGAAAAACTGCTAAAAGGCAGGGAATCAGCTTATTTTAGCCGGCAGCTGGCGACGCTTATAGAGCCGCCGCTTGAGATAAAAATAGAAGATCTTTTAGTGAAAGATCCGGATGTTAACGCGGTTATTTCTAAACTGGGGGAGCTGGAATTTACCTCGTTAAGGGAAGAATTCAGAAAACTCAAATATGTCTCTGCCCCGGCCGTGGAAATAGATCTTTTTTCAGAAGAAGTAAAAGAAAAATCAAATATTTCAGAGTTGAAAAACAAAGAAGAGATAAAAGAGCTTTTTAATAATATAATAACTCACAAAAAAGCAGCCGTAAGACTGAAGGCCGGAAAAATATATTTTTCTTATGCCGACAAAAGCGGGTCCGTACTGGATTTTGATAAAACGTCAACAGAAGGGATTTTTTCGGATAATAATATATCGTTGACCTTCTTTGATTATAAGAATTTTCTTAGAGAGTATAACGGTGAAATACCGGTAAAAGAGGTTTTTGACTGCCTGCTGGCTGCGTATCTTTTGAATCCCGACCGGGGAAGCTATACTCCCGCGGAAATAATATTCAGATATTTGTCCAAGAATCCCGCTGAAAACGAGGAGATCTGTTTTCTTCTTGCTCTGCAAGAAATACTTAAAAAAGAGCTGGCCGGGCAAAATCTTCTCCCCTTATTTGAAAATATAGAAATGCCCCTGGTTCCGGTCCTTGCTTCTATGGAAAAAGCCGGTATTAAGCTGGATCTTCCCTACTTAAAAAAACTGTCCGTTGAAATAGAAAAAAAACTGGAAGGTCTGGTTAAAAATATCTACGAGCTGGCAGGCGGGGAGTTTAATATCAATTCGCCGCAGCAGCTTGGAAAAATATTGTTTGAAAAACTTAAACTTCCGGTTATAAAAAAGACAAAGACCGGGGCTTCTACGGATGTTGAAGTACTGGAAGAACTTTCAGGAAAATCCCCCCTGCCTGCGTTTTTACTGGAATACCGGCAATTAACAAAACTTAAAAACACCTATATTGATGCTCTGCCGCTGCTGGCGGATAAAGAAAATAAAATTCATACTTCTTTTGATCAGACAGGTACGGCAACCGGAAGATTGTCAAGTTTAAATCCAAATATACAAAATATTCCGGTCAGAACGGAAATCGGGAAAGAAATCAGAAGAGCGTTTATAGCTTCAGAAAAAGGATGGAAAATAATCTCTGCGGATTACTCGCAGATTGAACTAAGAATTCTCGCGCATTTCTCCGGGGATGCGAACCTCTTAGATGCTTTTAAAAAAGATGAGGACGTTCACAGCCGGACTGCCTCCGAAATATTTAATATGGAAAAAGCAGCGGTGACAGGCGACGAAAGGCGCATTGCTAAAACCGTTAATTTTGGCATAATATACGGAATCTCGGCGTTTGGTCTTGCAAAACAATTAAAAATAAGCCGGACGGAAGCGCAGAAATATATAGACAGCTATCTCAAAAATTATACGGGGGTTGAGAAGTTTATTAAGGATTCCAAGGAAAAAGCCCGAAAATCCGGTTTTGTTGAGACCCTGCTTGGAAGAAAAAGGTATATTCCTGATATTGATAGTAGTAATAAGAACACGAGGGAATTTGCGGAAAGAGTCGCTATAAACGCCCCGATACAAGGTTCGGCTTCAGACATTATTAAACTTGCAATGGTTAAACTATATTGTATAATGAAGAAAGAAGATTTCAAAGGACGCCTTTTGCTTCAGGTACATGATGAGCTTATTCTTGAATGTCCTGAAAAAGATGTGGAAAGCCTGAAAATACTTGTAAAAGAAACTATGGAAAATGTTGTTAAGCTAAAAGTACCTGTCAAAGTTGATGTTAGCTCGGGGGATAACTGGTGTGAGTGCAAGTAAAAATATAGTTATCGGTATAACCGGAGGAGTTGCAACCGGAAAAAGCACTGTGGTTTCACTCCTGAGAAAAGATTTTAAATATTTTACCAGTGCGGATGAAATAGCTCGCCGCATAGTTAAACCCGGAATGCCTGCATATAAAAATATTATAAAGAAGTTTGGTAATCGCATTCTTTCAAAAAACGGCACAATAGACAGAAAAATTCTGGCAGCGATAATATTTAATAATCCCTTAAGGCGAAAACAGCTGCAAAATATAACACATCCGGAGATCATTTCTGCGATGAAAAAAAATGTTGAAACGTTTAAGAAAAAATCCCGGATTGTTCTTTTTGAAGCGCCTTTATTATTTGAAGCCGGAATGCAGAAAATGGCGGATGTTATTGTCGCGGTTGTCTCATCAAAAAAAAATCAGATAAAAAGATTTGTAAACAGCGGGCACACCAGGGCTGACACTCTTCGAAGAATAAAAAGCCAACTCCCTTTAAAAACAAAAATAAAAAAAGCCGATATTGTTATCTATAATGACGGCAGCTTAAAAGAGTTAAAAAAGTCAGTTAAAGAATTAGCTGCCGTGATAAAAGAACTATAAGGTAAATTACAATATAATGTAGTAAAAATATTTAATATACCTCTTTGTATTGTCCTTTGTCATTCGTAATTCAGACTGTGTCGCAATTATTTCTAGAAACACCGTTCTTTGACAACTGGAACCAAGAAGCGGTTTTTTAACCGAACTTAAACATTTTTCCCGGATATTCTTCTTCGGGATGTGCGTTTTTGTCCTAAA
>Ga0208373_1000517_pt1 | contig 65681 bp, 63 predicted proteins | sample RifOxyC2_FD_184036 | JGI IMG/M metagenome (GOLD analysis project Ga0208373, IMG submission 184036) | Soil microbial communities from Rifle, Colorado - Rifle Oxygen_injection C2 (SPAdes) | ecosystem: Environmental > Terrestrial > Deep subsurface > Rock core/Sediment | place: Rifle, Colorado...
GCAAACTGGTTGTGGAGGCTCAGAATATTCACTTTTCCTTCGGTGACGACAAAATCGTGGAAGGATTCTCGACGACGATCATCCGTGGCGACAGGGTGGGCATTATCGGTCCCAATGGCTCCGGCAAGACGACGCTGCTGAAGATTCTCCTCGGAGAACTGGAACCCGAGGAGGGAAGGGTGCGGCAGGGAGCGGGAATACAGGTCGCCTATTTTGATCAGCTCCGCGCCCAGCTCGACGAAAACGGGACTCTTAAGGACAATGTTGCCGGCGGCAACGACACCGTGATCGTGGGTGGCGTTTCCCGGCACATTATCGGGTATCTCCAGGATTTTCTTTTTCCCCCGGACCGGGTTTTGTCGCCGGTCAGCTCTCTGTCGGGGGGTGAGCGCAATCGTCTCCTCCTGGCAAAACTCTTCATTCTCCCGTCCAACGTTCTGGTTCTGGATGAGCCGACCAATGATCTAGATATGGAAACCCTTGAACTTCTCGAAGAGCGTCTCCTCGAATACAGGGGAACGATTATCCTGGTCAGTCATGACCGCACGTTCCTCAATAATGTGGCAACCTCGACGATTGTGTTCGAGGGCAAGGGGCGGCTTCAGGAATATGTGGGCGGTTATGACGACTGGCTGCGACAGAGCGCGAAGCTTAATGTTCATAAAGCGAAGCCGGTTAAAATGGCGCCCGGGGAACAGGGACTCAAAAAGGACAAGCTCCGGAGAGAAAAACAGAAACTGTCCTATAAAGAGACGCGGGAGCTGGAGGGCTTGCCGCTGAAAATTGAAGCGCTGGAGAAGGAAAAGCGAAGCCTGCATGAAACCCTCAATTCTCCGGCGTTCTATGTCAACAGGGACGCGGATAAGATAGGCAGGGCCAGTGAGGAATTGAGGGTTCTGGAAAAGGAGCTGGAGGGGGCCTACGGGCGTTGGGAGGAACTGGAAAGCCTTGCGGAAAAATTCAGCGGCGAGCAGGCGAGGTAAAAATGCCTGCTGTAGAAACCGCTGGCCGTATCGAGTTTATGCAGGAGCTCGATATTGAAGAGCTTTTTGTATTTATCAAGGGTTATTATTTTTAACGTCTTTCTTTAACCGTTCAAGTTCCTCACGGTACTGTTCGGCCTGGACCTTGATCTGTTCCATCTCGTCTCTCGTGTTCTGCAGTTTTTCCTCCTGCTTTTTCCGTTCTTCCCGCGCCTGGTCTTCTATCGAGTCCATGCCTATGTAAACGGCAAGGATGCCACCGAGGATAAGCAGGATGGGGACAATGCCCTGCAGGGCGATGATAAAAGCGCTCCACCATAGAGAAAACCCAATAATGCCAAAAACAACCGAAACAATGCCGCTTAAAAGCATGGACATCGACCTTACCTCCTGACCGTAAGCCCTTATTCTTCTGGGTCGGAACGCCCCCCTTGTAAAAACCACAACCGCATTGAAAAATAAAGTTGCTCGTGCAAATACTTCCCACGCCTTGCCCTTTATCAGTTAAGGGGATGTCTGGCAAGCTGAAATTAGTGAGACACATGCTCCTCTGGGGGCGGGGTTATGAAATTGATGTAGAGGTCGCTCAGCTCCAGCCCGAATTTTATGAAGTCGCCCTGAAGCAGCTCTTTGAGTTCCCCGGAAAGCTCGCGGACGGTCGCGCCCCCCATTTAATCTCGCCTGAACCTTCTTCCGGGATGCGGTGAACCAGTTCCTTTCCCGATTCGTCAAACCACTCGATTACTTCAAGGAATACGGTATTGTTCATCCCCATGTTGCGCCTCCGCATGATTTTCGGATATGATTTTTAGCTGCTGCATCATCGATGCGTCTTCCCTCTGGCGAGCGAGGCGAAAATACCGGCAAAACAAAGAGCTGCAAAGACCGTGAAACTCATCCGCGCGCATTTCATGAAAATATCGTGGTATTCCGGAGTTATCTGTACTTTGCCAAGGTAGAGGGCAAAGAGAAGCATGATTATTCCCATGCTGAACATCTGGCCGGTCAGCCGCATTGTTCCCAGCATCCCCGAGGCGGCGCCGTAAAACTTTTTTTCGACGGAGGACATCGCCGCGTTGGTATTCGGCGAGGAGAAAAAGCCGAAACCGATGCCCATAATTGCCAGGGAGGCGATAACATATCCGAGAGGGGTTTCTTTCTGGAGAAAGATCAGCATGACCAGCCCCGCCATTGTTGCCGCCATCCCGGCAGATGCCAGCAGGCGTGGTTCCAGCCGATCGGAGAGGCTGCCGGCGATCGGGGAAAAAATGATCTGCATGACCGGCTGGACAATCATAATCATGCCGGCATGCTCGGCGGTAAAGCCCCTGATATGCTGAAAATAGAGGCTCAGAAGAAATACGATCGCGAAGGTTGCCCCGTAGTTTATAAAGGCGGCCAGGTTAGAAAATTTGAAGGTCCGGTTTTTGCTGAACAGGGCTGTGTCCAAAAGCGGATGACGGGCACGTTTTTGCCAGACGGTAAACCCGTAAAGCCCAATCGCTCCGGCTAAGATCAGTACCCCTCCGGACAGACTCGGCAAGACGGAAAATCCGTACATGACGGCAACCAGTGATAGGCTGTAGGTAAAGGCCCCGGCGTAATCAAACCGCTCGCCCTGTGCCTCTCTCCATTCCCCGGTCATTTTCCAGAGAACGAGGATGATTATGATCGCTCCCAGCAGGGCATTCAGAAAGAAGATGCTCCTCCAGCCCAGATGCTCGGTCAGCAGTCCGCCGATCAGCGGCCCTGCCGACAGACCGGTGTAAACCGCCGCCACATTTATCCCGAGCGCCCGGCCCCGCTCCTGCTGGGGGTACACGGAAGTCAGGATGGCGATCCCGGTTCCGAAGATCATCGCGCCGCCGAGCCCCTGCATCCCGCGAAAGAAAATAAGCCCTATTTCTGAAGACAAGAGGGCGCACATGACGGAGGCGCCGGCGTCGATGATCACGCCGGCGAGGAAAATCTTCTTTCTGCCATAAATATCGGCGATTCGACCGAACGGGACTAAAAACATCGCTGCGGCCAGCAGATACGATGTGGCGATCCAGCTAAGGGAGATTGCGTTTAGCGACAGCTCCCGGTCAATGGACGGAAGGGCAATATTAACCGAAGACGACGTGAAGGGGGTCAGAAAGGAGCTTAGCGCGGCGATCAGGGCGACAACGGATTTATTGATCTCTTTTTGCGAGCTGGTAGCTGGTTTCAAGGCATTTTCCCGTAGCCGCGAATCTTTTCTTCCTTCGCTTGTTTCCGTAATCGCTGTATGATAGAAATAACATACATTTTTTAACGGGTGCAATAATTTTGTTTGATTATTCCATGAGCATCCGGGTTGCTATTTGGAAACTGATATTGTAGGAGTGCCCCCATGAAAACACCTTTACCTGGATACGCGGGCATCTATCAGGGAACGGCGCTGATCGCCGATGTGGCCGCCTATTTATCGATCTCGGCGCGGACCGTCTACCGCCTCATGTAAGAGGGCGATCTCCATGCGATACGGATCCGGGGCCGCGTCCGAGTGTCGGTGGATGATATCCGGAGGTTTGAAGAGGCGCAGAGATGAAAAGATGATTGCGGTGCTTTCTTGGGAAATTGACCGGTTGTCAATTCTCTCAGTCAATTACACGATAATGGACGGGCAATTGACAGCCATTGATTCATGAAGCAAGCGATGATACTTCGGAATTCATGGATTCGGCCCAGGTTTTTTCTTTTTGGCCTTTCTCTTGTCCTGATTATCCGGCACATCCAGGGGGGCATTGATCTTTGTGCGGATGATCTCGATGAGATCGACCGTCGGCAGGAGGAACTTGCCGTGACGTCCACAGGCAGTGGCTTGCGCTACCGTTGCGCGGGCTATTCCGTAGAGAATCGCCAGACCGTTCGGCGCAAGCATTTTGCGGATGGTCTGCTCGTCCGCTTCCTTTCGGAACTGGTATTGACCGGAGAGGGTGACGACAATCCTGTAGGGTGCGGAATTCGGTTCATCTTTCTTGCTCAGGATGCCAATCGTCATGCAGATGAGGAACTTCTTCTGCCGAGGAGCTTTTGCGATGTGAAAATCAATCTCCGGTAGCATTTGGGGCGAAATCTTTTCCCCATCGTATTCGGAATTCGCCTGGACAACCAACTCTTCAATCCAGTAATCCTGCAATTCAAGCGGCGGCTGCATCGGAAACCTCCGGATCTCGTGCGACGTTGCTCAGATCGGACGCTGCCACAGGCTCGGTATAGGTTTTGTTTTCACAAATATACAGTTCGGGCCTGCGAAATCCCCAGGGATGAATGTCCACGTCCAACTCGCAACCCAGGACATGGGCCAGGGTCACCATGGTCTTCATGGTCATGTTCGGATTTCCACTGAGCAGCTTGGTCACCATGGCCTTGCTCACCCCCAACTTGCGGGCAAGCTCAACCCGGGGGATAGCGTTGCTCTCCATATTCCGCACCACGGCTTCCGTGAATTTGAGAATTTGCATTTCCGTCAAGTAAACCGGGTCATCGGCGAACTTTTCGATCTTTTCCTGCAGCCAGTTTTTGCGTTCCATCTTTATCCTCTTTCTTCATTTCCAGGCCGGCTTCAGCCAGCAGTCTTTTTGCCTTGTCAATGTCTTCCTGATCGTGCCGGTCCTTCTTTTTGACGACTCCATTGATTAGAATAATCCGCGCACCGCGAATTGTGCAAAATACGCGTACCTGAAAAGACTTGAACTCATATAGATCATCTTCAAGCTTCTTGAATTTCTCACGATTGGCTGGCGGTCCTTCATCGGATGTTCTCTTAAGAAGCGCTGTTAGTTTCTGCTGTTCCTCTTTGCCGAGGTCATCAATAAAACGTCCCACGAGGGATTTCCCGCGAATGGTGATCTCGCAGATTTCATACCGTCGCCCCTTCAATAGGGAACGAACCATCGCGTTTTTCATATGACCGTTAACCTATAGGTAAACCAAAGTCAAGCAAATTTCGTAGGCCACGCTTCAGAACCCCTGGGGAACCAGCCCCAGGCTATTGATCGATTCGTTGACCATCTCGAGTGCGTCATGGACTTCCAGGACCTTTTTATAATCCCAGTATCTGAGCTTGGCTCCCAGATTGGGCACTTGCTCGGCATGTTTTCTGATCTTGTCTAGTTGTACCGCATCGGAAACCGCTACCGCGCCCTGCACCGCAGGATTATTGAGCGACTTAAGGAGATTGATTATAAGACTGTCTATGCTCCCCTTTGTCTGCACTTCAAAAACATAGATAATTCGTCCCATATTGCCGATCGTGGATTCCCAGATCGTATCCACCTTCGATCCCTCGGCGACCTTCTTTTCCGTATCTGCGTTGAACCCGAGCCACTTTCCGATATCCGATAACTTATCGCGGATTTCATTGTGAATGAACTCGGCGGTGTCGGCATCCAGTTTTTCATCGACTATCGGCGCCGTTTTCGGTTTCTTCCCTGCTGCATAAATCTTGCTCAGGTTTTCCTCAACCTGCAGCTCGTCCCAGATGAAATAATCGACGGTGAGAAGATTGACGTCCTCTACTCCTTCTGTCCCCATCTCATCCGCAATATTTTGCGCCACGCCGGACAACTCCGCATATTTTTTACCAGTCATCTGATAGTTGTATTTAGGAAGGCCTGTTACGCCAAGGTAGTTCAAGCTTACATAGGCCCGACGGTTCCAGAGCATGCATTGGTCTGGATAGACGTGACATAGGATCTCGCTGATCGTGGCTGGGCCGAATCCCTTCACGCTTTTCAAGAAATTGTCCCAGCGTTTTATAACGGGAGATGCGCCCCATATCAGTTCGGATAATTCCCTCTTCAGGGCATCAAATCCATTGTCCGCAATCATCTTGTCCACGACATAGTGCTTGTTTCCCCAGATCAGCATGGCCCACAACCTGGAAAGGTAGTCGTAGAAATTCTCTTCTGTCATGGAAAGGATGCGTTGCTTCGTCCAAGACTGGTAGTAAGCGATTCGCTCCTTCCGCTCGGCAAGGTCTTTTGTGTGCTTTTCGGAATCTTTTAGAAGGTTCTGTTTATAAGCGCTGATATGCTTTTTCAGAAGAGCAATATTCAAAGGGCACCTCCTTGGATTGGAAAGGTAAAACAAAGTTTTTGCAGCAACGAGGGTTGATCTAAATCTATAATTTGAAGAATCGCTCTATATTCTCACGAAGAATTATTTTGAATTTCTCGGACTGTGTGAAACGAAGCTGCTTTATCCCTTGCAAATTGAAACCAACGAACTTGTCTTTTGCCTCGGCAACAGACTCGTCAAGAAAAAGGAGCATGTCCGCTGCGGCTTTCCCCTCGGCCTTAGCCTTTCCCATGATGAAGCCAATTTCATTATAAACATTTAGGTTGCAGTACGTCAGATTGCCGATGAGTAGGCCACAATCACCCATCATTTCGATGATTTTGTCATTGATGACATAAGATGTGCCGTCATGGAACCAATCAACCCTCTGGACTTTAAGAGCCGGTTTCAGATCGTAGTCTTTATTGATCTGATCGCACACACTTTCGATGATCTTGTAATGGTTTTCAGTCACCTCTCTGTCGAAGGGCATGGAGACAAAAATAGTCCGCTCGCGGCTATACAGTACCTTATCAAATATTTGGATGAAATCAGCGGTGTTGGTGTCCTTGATCAAGTGCAAATGGTTTTCAAGAACCCACTTTACAAAAGAGGCAACTGACTGGGGAGATTTCAATTGATAATAGACCAAGGCAGCCAACAGTCCGTTATTTTTTGACTCCGACAGACTATGATGTTCATCGAACAGGGAATTCGTTTTAGCAAGGGCAGCTTTGAAACGCTTTATGGCATTCTCGTTGTCGCCGAGCACCTTTTTTTCGGTCAGAAAAGTAAACTGTCGGACAAGGAAGGTGCGCGGTTCTTTATATATGAACGGTTTCAAATTCGGGATCAGGTCGAAGTCAAGACGGTTGTTGAGTTGCCTGGCGAGGTAGTAGGACCAGCCAAAGGAGGCGTGTGTCTTGAGCTTTTCGTCGGGGAACAGGTCCGGGTCATCGAGGATGAGCTTCAGGTTTTGCTCCATCGTCAGCGGTATCTGTTTGTAGTTGATATTGTGAAAAAGGGCACTGCTGAATCGGGCGGCTTCTGTCTGATTGCGGAAAAAAATAAGACAGAACGGTGTGTTGTGTTTGCGGAACTTTTCATCTTCAGGAATTGCGCTGAGCCGATGGTTCCCGTCGATGCGAGAAAACTTGAATCTACGCCTGGTATTCAACTCAACTGTTGCAGTTTGAAAAGTGTCATAGATGCGTGAATCGTTATCGCTTTTAGTACGGTGAGCGGAAGAGGACACTCGGTAGTCTTCAAACTTCAAGTTTGCAAATGACTCCCCATTGCGCACTTTCCCGATAAGATGAGAGACATTATCGTTCTCGTCGCCATCATGGCAGAGGGTTGTGCAGAGGATGACTTCCGGGAAAAATAGAAACTCGCCCTGACTGAGAAAGGCGACCATCTCGTCGCGATGCTCTCTCAGCAGGTCCCGCTGAATGCTGGCATCCGGTTCTGAGAGGTCGTAGAGTGTTCCCATTGGCGCGAACCCACGCAAACACAAGAAATTACCAAGGGAGAAATCGAGGACACCTTTCAGGTTCATCATTTATCTCCTTTGCCAAGAATCATGGCTTCGATCGCCTCTTTTGCCTTCCTTACTCCGTCCCCAGCCTCTGTAACGAGTCTACGAGCTTCATTTTTATATTTCGTAATCGTTTTAATTAGTTTATCTTGAATTATTAGAGGGGGAAGGGGTACTTCAAGCCGTTTGAAAAATCCCTCGTCTACTCTCTGATGCCCCGCAGTTCCACCGAAAAATAAGCGGGCATGATCGCGAACTACAGCCAGACGCAATAGGGTATGCAGATATTGAACACGGATTTTAGAATTTTTTAAGCGAAATACGTGAAATTCAGTTGATCCGAAGCCATAGCCATCTGTCAGGTTTTCTGCAATCGCTGATTTCCCATTTTCCATACAAGGCGTGATTTTGGCCCAAATAATATCACCTTCTTGAAAAGTTGTATAAGCTCCCGATTCACAGACAGGTCTTGTGTGTGCCAAATCAATCTCGCCGTAAATCTCAGATATGGTATCCATCGGAACAAAACTTATTGAATCGTCATCTTTAACATCTTTAAATCGAGTTGGCGGGTTGATGAAAACCACGTCGGTCAATTTAACAGACGGGTAGCGATCGCTTGATAGATCAAGTCGTTTCCAATGCGAGGCCGCATCAAACCGCCCACCGGTAACCTCGGAAAAAGGACGATTGAAGATACGGTTTTCTATCGTGTTTGGCGGAACAGACTTTGGGGTAATGCCGAGTCCGGCGAGCAAGAGTCTGTCAACTTTTTCTAGGAAATTGTAAGCTTGCCGTTCTTTGGTGCGTTTTGTGTCGTAAGCCATTTTCAGCCGTTCAATTATCGTTTTTTGAACGCGCATAGGAGGTATCGGGATTTGTAAGTTAGAGTATTCCCCTGCATTGATATTTGGCTGTCCCGCCGCTCGTTGCACAGCTTGCACCCATTCCTTGTAGTAGGGCAGTTGAGTTAGAGCGAAAATATAGTCGGGAAGAATACGGCTCGTATCGAAGCGAAACCGAATCAAGTAGCCTGCGAAAAAACATGGATAAGACACATGGGCGGTTTTATGAAGATAGGACTTGCCTACGGTATTACCGCTTCGCGCGAGAAGAAGGTCGTCTTCCTCGAGAAGATAACGCGGTTCAATTGTGGCTGCGGTCGCACCGAGTACATCATGCAGAATCCCATACTCATCGATATCAGTGATTCTCACGTAGCGCGGTTGATTAATCGTTTCACGCTCCATGCCGCGCTCCCCGGCGCCATATTGTGGTGGTTCATGAAAAAACACACGTAATCTACTCACGGGATACTTGAAGTTATGTGTCTTCCGGCGAAATAAAACCATCTCTGGGTCAAAACGATCAGAGAGTTCAGAGAAGTGAGCCAAAAATGTGGTTGGTGGATTCACCGCCTTGGACAGCACAAAGCTCATTCTTGGCCCTCCTCAATCGCCGTGATAAAGCGGGCAAGTTCTGTGGCAATCGGTTCCAGTTCGTTAGTTCTGGTGGCGCGGCCGGTGGCGTCGTAGCCGATGTCTTGAGCAATCGCCATGAAGATATTGTAATCATCGAGGGCTTTACGCCGTCTTTCTTCGTAGATCTCCGAAAGGCGGCAGCGGATCTCCTCCACCTTTTCCGCAAAGCTCTCCGAGACGCCCTTGGACCACGACTTGTAGACATCGGACTCCTTGAGCGCCTTGCCCGACAGTTTCAGCGGGTTATCTAATCCGGTTAAATTTTTCAGGGTGCTCTTTTTCTCTTTTTCCAATGTATGAAGTTCTTGAAAAAAATCCTGTTCCTTACGGATGATATCTTTGAGCGCCTGCTTGGTATCGCGAATATTTTTCGTCTGGGTAGCGGTGTGCTTCTTGAGAAAAAGGACGGAGCTCTTCACCCCCGCGCCGGTCGCTGCAAAGGCGGTGCCCGGCATCGAAACGACGGCAACGATGCGGTAGAGGTCCTCAATGCTGTCGCGGACATATTGCAGGCTGGAGTTGGTAAGGATGCTATCAGGAATGACAATGGCAAGGTAGCCGCCCTCGTTCAGGTAGTTCCAACTCTGTTCGAGGAAGAGGATTTCCGTATCCTGATTCGGACGCTCGGAGGCAATGCTTTTCGGATTGAGCCAATCGACATCCCGCATGGCAAAACGGTATTGGTGCATGTAAGCCTTTTCCGTCTGCTTGACCGTGGAGCCGAAAGGCGGATTGGTGATGATAAAATCAAATCGACCGTATTTGAAACCCTGGTTCTTGGTCTTTTCCCGCTGAACATCGGCATGAACCAATCCGTCGGATGCAACGACGTTCGTGTGGCCGTCGTCGTGGATGATCATGTTCATCTTCGCCGTCCGGGCGATCTGTTCGTTGATTTCGATACCATAGAGATTGGACATGGCAAAGTCGTGCCAATGACGATTATGCTGGGCGCCCTCAGGTGGGCCGATTTGCTTTGGGAAATAAGTATCCGCCTCCTTGCGTACCTTGTCCAGTGCGTGAAGAAGGAAACCACCGCTCCCGCATGAGGTGTCAAGCACAAGTGACTCGTGCGTTATGGGGAGAACGTCCACGATAAACTTCACAATGGGACGCGGCGTGAAATATTGGCCGAAGTCGCCCCGGAAAAACGACCCCATGAAGGTCTCGAAAGCACGCCCTTTGCTGTCAAGATCGGTTTCGGAAAGGTTGATGCTTTCGAGGTAACTGACGACCGTACGGGCCTTGGCGGCGTTGAGACGAATATCGTCCTTGAAAACCTCAGGATCTTTTTTCCGTCCTTGGGTATAGAGGGCTTTCAACCGTCTGAGCAGGTTTTCATTTGTAGCTTCATTTGCCTTACGTTTCGCGTCATCGGAATCGTCCGCGGGCTTTTCCGGTATTACTTGGAAATCGTATGGTTCACCCGGTGTTCGAAGTATTTTTTCATCCCATATTTTGCAGAAAATCAGTTTGTCGAGTTCATCAAACGCCTCGGAAGGATTCAGTTCGCCTCCGCCCCATAGCGCTTGATGGGCCTGCTGAAACCGGCGTGTCAGGTCATCCTGGCTGACTACTTCAAGAGGGAAGAGCTTTTGTCCATGTTTGGTTGTGCCGCCCTGAAATGCGTATTTGAACTTCGCCAATTCCTTAACGCCAAACTGCGGAACATCGGGAATGGTGATACGTTCTTTCGGCTTCTTCGCTGGTACCTCATAATATTCGTTTTTCAACCGAGAGGTGACCCAAACGTAACGTCCCCCTTCAGCAACGGCGTAGCTGAACGCCTGATCAACGGCGCGGGCGAACTCGAGTTCACTTACATCCGGCTTCTTGCACTCGACAATAATCAATGGGGATTTCAGCTCGTCATCGGCGTAAACGACGATGTCGGCTTCTTTGGCCTGCGATCCCATCTGGATACGTGTGAACTGCCTGATGCGATTCTCGGGATATTTATAAACATGGACAAGGCTTAGGAATGCCTCAGTCTGAACTTTTTCCTCAGCGTTTTCATAATTGCGTCGTTTATCTTGCGTCGAGTAGACGATGTATTTGCCGTCATCCTCAAAACGTATATTTTTGTGTTGAAGGCCTTGTTGAATGAGATCCATTGGTCTGCTCCAAATACTTGTTAATTTTCTATACGTTTACGACCTCACGACTGTAAGCAACTCCTCCGGCGTCAACCGCCGCCTCTGAGGTATGATGTCATGTCTCATTCTCGATAAAATTTTTGATCCAAGAAGTGACTTCATCGACATTATCCGTGTTCACAACAGCCCACAAGATTCTTGCAGGGCTCTTTCCCTTAAGCACCTTTGCCGGATAATCGCTATATTTTTCAAAGTCTTTTGAAAATTCCTCTCTGAATCGCCGGGCAAGCCGGCCTTTTTCAGCGCCTTGCAAGTCACCGAATTCGAGGCTCCGTTCACATTGAAAAAGGCTGTCCAAGGGACTCTTTGCATCCTTATTCCGACTCAGATAACCGAGAAGAAGGCGGATCTTCGCGCCGATGACCGCCCAATCCGCAGGCGGGCGATTCAGCTCTTTTCTCACGTACAGGCTCTGGAAATCATTGATTCGTTTCAACAGGCTTTTATCATTTTCCAGATCCATGACTGAAAGCTGCTTCATTTGCGCCATCATGTCCGAGAAGATGTTCGCCATGTTCGCGGTCAGGGCACGTTGGTGCGCTTCCGATTTCGCCCTGGTCAGAAAAGATGTTCTGACACGCGGCAAATCGATATTCCCCCAGTTGAATTTGAGCAACCAGGAAAGGTCGTAGATTTGTTTGATCTGTTCGTCTGCCCGCTCCATGGGGATGCCGATGGTATTGGGTCCCAGAGTTGTAAGCTTATCTCCGATGAGATCGTCTAATGAAAGGAGCTGATAGGTCTGCTTCGTCTCCAGGGCAAAGATGCGAGGGGAAGATATTTGCTGAATCGCCAAGGGTTCGTCTGTAAAATGAAACTCTATTTTGATTTCCTGGGTGCCGGTGGTCTTTTTCCCGAAAAGCTCCTTTTCTGTGCAGACCGACGGGACATCCATGTAGTAAGTCATCATCGGCAGGATTGCTTTGGGATCTTTTGGCTTATGGGGTCGTGCCTTGAACAGGTCATCCATGCCGTTGAACTTTCGCTCTATGGCCGCCAGAGCCATCTCAATCTCTTCAATTCCCCCGACACAGATCATGTCGATATCAACGCTGGTCCGCTGATATTCAATAGGCAGATAGAACTGGGCAGCGGCGCCGCCCTTCAGAACGATTTTATCCTTCAAGAGGGCCTGAATTTGCAGAAAGATTTCCAGATCCCAAAGAAAAAGCTCCATTCTGGCCAGACTGTTGAATTTGAGTTTTTCCAGACGCTCCGCAAGGGTATCGCGGTCAAAACACTTTCGATCATGGATCAGGGCATTATCGTCGAAATTCATTTACAGGTTTCGCTTTCTCAGGTTATCGACAAATTCCAGCGCGGCGCCCGTAATGGCATCGTGCTCCACGATATACCGGATATCCTGCTGGATATTTCTGCGTGAAGCGATCTTGACCATCCGGTTTGTGTTCAGGGACATTCTCCGTCTCATGTTGAGGTAAATCCTGACCAGCTCCTGAATCGAAAGGGGGTAGTCTCTCCGGCTGACTTCGTAATAGAGATCGACAAGAGCCTTTTCAAAAGTGGCCAGGCCGTTGACTGCATAGGCAAATTCCTGCGTGGGGATCAGCAGGACAAGCTCGGCCACGGAGGACATTCGCCGGATGGCGGAATAGTCCTTGATATTGGTATAGGGGACGACGTCGATTTTATTCCTTGAAAGAATGTCGGCGACCTCTTCCACAGCGGATTTTCCCGCGAATAGAAGAACAGGATAGGTCTCGGGGACATGATCCATGAACACCGTCAGGATGTCCAGGCCGGAGATGAAGAAATCATGACCGGTTTCCCCGAGGACGTTGAGTATCCTGCTTGCCAGCGTTGAGAGGATCGGCTGGATCGATTCTGCTCCCCTGTTTTGGAAGGAGTACAGACCCTGTCCTGTCCGGGAAATATGACCGCCTTGTGTGAGTTTATGCAGGGTCCAGTAGAGTGTCGATTGCTTTTCCTGCAGAACAGATGCGGCATCGGAAATGGTAAAGTCGGGCTTGTCCCGGAACCGTTCCCGGAGAAGCGCGGCCTTATCTTCCAATTTTAGCCTGCCTGTCAGATTCAATAAGTCTTTTGCTTTGCCCATATCTGCACTCCCGGCTGTTTCATGACACAGAATAATCAAGAAATCAACAATAAAAGGTCGCAAATATAATCTTTGCGACCTTTTATTGAAAATAAATGGCTTTCACCAATACTTGCCGTTTCCCGCAATCCCCCATAGGTCCTTTAAAAAATAAGATTGTGAACATTAAGCTACGCTTTCATCCTTCTTTGTGACGGCGCGCCGTCAGGAGTGTTTCAATCCATTTTTTCATTCTCCGTATGTCGTCAGATTCGCTTTGCCACTGGCTGAGATTGTGATTTTAAACCCTGCCTGTCTCTTTCTCAAATCATCCTGGTTGCTATTTAGGCGCGAATATTGTAGGGGTACCCCCATGAAAACACCTTTGCCGGGATACGCGGGTATTTACCAGGGGATGGCGCTGATCGCCGATCCGATTTACCGTTATGCATCCTTTACGGTGCCGCGCGGCGATGACAGCGAAAAGACCGAGAAAGATCTGATCGACTCGCCCTGGGTACAGCGCCTCCGGAGGATCTATCAGCTCCAGAGTGCGCGCTGGGTATATCCCGCCGCGGAGCACACGCGCTTTCAGCACTCCCTCGGAACCATGCACATGGCGGGGGGGGTCGGACGGCGCCTCTACCCTTCCCTGCAGGAGGTTTGTCCGGATGTTCCCTCGCAGAATTTTGTTGAAGAGCTTCTGCGGGTAGCCGGTCTTCTGCACGATGTCGGCCACGGTCCGTACGGCCATTTCTTTGACGACAATTTTTTGGACAGTTACAACCTGACTCATGAGGATCTCGGCCGGATGATCATCTGCCGGAAGCTGGGACGCGTTGTCTCCCGGATTGGCCGCAGCCCTTCGGGATCTTTTGCCGCAGGCGAGCTGCTCGATCCGAAAATGGTGGCTTTCCTGATCCGTAAGCCGGAGGGCAGTCAGGAGAAGACTCCCCGCTGGCTGCAGATGCTCCGCCAGCTTTTTTCCGGTACCTACACCGTCGATAACATGGATTATGTGCAGCGCGACGCCTTCATGACGGGATATTCCCTTGATATTGTTGACATCGAGCGCCTCTGCTTTTACACCTTCTTTACAAAGGACGGACTCACGCTGCACCAGGCGGGGGTTTCCGCCCTCAACCGTTTTCTTAACGCCCGTCTGAACCTCTATTCAAATGTCTATTTCCATCGCACGACCCGGGCGCTTGATCTGCATCTCCAGGAAATATTTCGCGATACGGTTTCGCTGATTCTGCCTGCAAGTCCCGCCCTGAAAGCGAAGCTTAATGTTTTCAAAGCGAAGCTTAATGTTTTCAACCTGGAAACCTATCTCGATTTCGACGAGTGGCGCCTCTTTGGCGAGGTGCGTTCCTGGTTGAAAAGTTCGGATCCTCAGCGGCGGCGGCTTGCCCGGGAATGGGAAAAACTGCACAACCGGGAAGTCAAATGGAAGATGTCCTTTGCGGCGGAGTTGTCGATAGACCAGCTTCAGAAGGGAACAGGCTTTGCAGGGGCCGCCGATTATGAGGCCAGAATCCGTTCATTTTTACCGTCATCCCTGAAGAAAAAGATTTTCCGCGTTGATCTGGCCACGCAGGATCCCCGCCCGCTCAATCCGATGGCCGAGACGGAAAAGAGGGTCAATATTTTTGAGCCGGCGACGGGGATCATCTCCATAGAACCACTTCGCGACATATACCGCTTTATTCCTGCCCGGATTGTCCAGCTCCGGGTATTTTCCCTCGATCATGATCACGACGATCTGCTTGCCCGCGCGGCGGAGCGCGCCCTTGATGCCCTGGACGGGATTTCCCGGACGAACATTTGACGATGCTATCTGATTTTGAACAGGCCCGGCTTCGCAACGCGGAAACAACGGATATCACCCTTTTTGTCCGCACCTCCGGCGAGGAGAGCGCCCTCTGGAACCGGCGCATGATCGTTGAGGCACTGATCCGAGAGGCGGAGATCGACGAAAAGACAGCCGATGAGATAAGCAGGGAGGTTGAAAAACAGATAGTTTCTTCCGGCATAGGTCTGCTGACAACGGCGTTGATCCGGGAACTTGTTGATGCCCGACTGATCGAAAGAGGCATGGAGCAGGCGCGCCGTCTTCACGCCCGTCTCGGTTTTCCCCTCTATGACGTTCGGCAGCTTATCTTTCATCGCAACAAGGAAAACGCCAATGTTCCCCATGACCCGGAAGGAACAAACCTGACCCTTGCCGAGGGGATAAAACGGGAATACGCCCTCCATGACGTCTTTTCCCGGGATATCGTTGACGTCCATGTATCGGGGGACATCCATCTGCACGGTTTGGGTTATGTTGACCGGCCCTATGGATTTTTCCAGTCGCTCGAATATCTCAAGCGGTATGGTCTGCGACTGCCCAATTTTGTGACCGTCGCCGCCCCTGCCCGTCATCCCGAGGTTCTGCTGGCCCACATGGTGCGTTTTGGGGCCTCCCTGCAGGGGCATATTGCCGGCATGATCGGCTGGGATGCGGTAAACGTCTCTTTTGCCCCCTACCTGGCGGGGATGGAAGACGGCCAGATAGAGCAGTTTGCACAGATGCTTGTTTACGAATTTTCCCAGCTCACCTCGTCGCGCGGCGGGCAGGCGATTTTCACTGATATTCATTTGTACTGGGAAGTTCCTGATTTTCTTGCAGAACTTCCGGCCGTTGGCCCGGGGGGAAAGCCGACCGGGCGTACCTTCCGGGAGCATGGGGATGATGCGCGGCGATTTGCCCGGGCGCTGATGCGGGTTTACCAAAGGGGTGACGCAGCGGGGAAGCCGTTCATCTTTCCCCGGCCGATCGTCCATATAACGGATCAATTTTTCCATACCCCGGGACACGAGGCGTTTCTGGAGGAGGTATGCAGCGCGGCCGCGGCCAAAGGCAACCCCTGCTTTGCGCTGGACCGAGGGGGCAGGGTCGGCCTTGCCCCCGGGGCGAACTTCGCCTTTTCCGGAGAAGAGGCCGACGCGCCCTGGAAAAGGCGCTATGCGTCGATCCAGAATGTTACGATAAACCTTCCCCGTCTTGGATATCGCGCCCTGGAAATGGATAACGACAAGCTGTTTTACCTGCTTGACGAAGCAATAGCGACGGCGGCGAAGGCGCATCTGCAAAAAAGGGATTTCATTGAGAGACTGCTCGCTTCAGGGGATTCGGGACCGCTGGCGATGCTGGCCATGAAAAGCGACGGCTCGCCTTATCTCCGGATGCACGAGGCTGTTTACCTGATCGGGATGGTGGGGCTCAATGAACTGGTTAAGATAAGAACGAAAAAGCAATTGCACGAGTCCGGGGAGGCGCTTGCCCTGGGCATGACGATAATCAGGCACATTGAGGAAGAGGTGGAGAGATTGTCGGAAAGCCAGGGGATGAAATTCCTGCTGGAACAGACGCCCGCGGAGACTACCGCCTACCGCTTTGCCCGCCTTGACCTGAAGAGTTTTTCTCCGTTGGCGGGACATTATGTCCTCGGCAATATTGCCAAAAAGGAGATTTACTACACAAATTCCACCCACCTCCACCCGTCAGCGCCGGTCGATCCGCTGACGCGGATCATTCTGGAGGGGCATTTTCACCCCTTTGTGCAGTCCGGTTCGGTTACCAATATAGAATTGGGCGCTGCCGAGCCGCCGGCGCCGGAGCTTGCCGAACTTATCATTCATGCTTTTCGCGATACCGAGAACAACCAGGTCGTCTTTTCCCCGGAATTTACCTCGTGCCTGAGTTGCGGGGCCACCATGAGGGGGCTTCGCGAGGAGTGCGGTTTCTGCGGTTCCCAAGAGGTGGATGGCCTGGCGCGCATAACCCAGTATTACAGCTTTGTTTCCGGATGGAATCGGGGAAAGCGCGCCGAACTCAACGATCGCAGCCGATTATCTTTTTCCTTGAAGAATTAAAATCAGAAAAATTAATTTTTCGGTTCCCTTGACATGAACCAGGCGGGTTCTTATATTACCGTCGGTTTTCGGGTATTTCCTGAAAAACGAAAGGTTAATAAAGGGATGGAAGATTATATAATCAAGATATTCAGGGAGTCGGTTCAGGTAAAGGAGGCTTTTCTCAACGAAAATCTGAACCGCATAGTTGCAGTAGTCGAGGCCGTTACCGAGGTGTTGACTGCCGGCAACAAGATACTCCTCTTCGGAAACGGCGGCTCGGCGGCCGACGCCCAGCATCTGGCCGCCGAGTTTGTAAACAGGTTTCTCATCGAGCGGCCGCCGCTTCCGGCAATCGCCCTTACCACGGATACGTCGGTTATTACGAGCATTGGCAATGACTATGATTTTTCCGAGATCTTCAGTAAGCAGATCCGGGCGATCGGCCAGAAGGGCGATCTCGCCTGGGGCATAAGCACCAGCGGAACCTCGGTAAACGTTGTCAAGGGGCTGGAGGCTGCCAAAAAGATCGGAATGATTACGCTCGGGCTCACCGGACGGGACGGAGGCGATATCGGCAAGATGGTTGATTTTCATCTGAATGTCTCGTCGAAGAGCACGCCGCGAATACAGGAGGTGCATATAACGGTCGGGCATGTTATCTGTGAGATGGTGGATTTCAAGCTGTTTCAGAGGCCGGAAAGCGTAGCTTAATGTTCACAAAGCGTAGCTTAGTACATAAATAAAAGCGCAGTTTGATCGGGGAGTTTATGAGTTTGAAAATGGGTAAAAGGGATACATCCGGGACTGATGGTGCCGTAAAAAATAAAACTGATGGACAACAAATGCCGCCTGCCGAGCAACTGCCGGACGATAAGAAGACGGAGGAACTGATCCTTAAGCTTCAGGAAGCAGAAAAAAGGGCCGCGGAAAATTATGACAAGTATCTGCGTTCTGCCGCCGAGTTTGATAATTACCGCAAACGCGCCATCAGAGAGAAGGCGGATGCCATAAATTACGGTAACGAAAAACTGTTGCAGGACATCCTGCCGCTTCTGGACGGGATGGACAGGGCTTTGGAACAGGCTGGCAAGGCAGGCGATTTTGAGGCTTTCCAAAAAGGGCTGCAGATGATCCGCGGGCAGTTTGCCGGTTTTTTGAAAAAGCAGGGGGTGGAATCGATGGACACGCTGCAGAAGGATTTCGATCCCAACCTGCACGAGGCGCTGCTCCAGGTTGACAGTGCCGACCATGAGCATAACAAGGTGGTTAGCGAATTCGAGAAGGGGTTTCTGCTCAACGGCCGGTTGCTCAGGCCGGCGAAGGTATCTGTTTGCAGGCGCCCCGCCGCGGGCGATGATATTAAAAATGAGTGCGAGAATGCATAAATTCAAGGAGGAATAGCTGTTATGGCAAAGATTATTGGAATAGATTTGGGGACAACAAACTCGTGCGTAGCGGTGATGGAGGGGGGTGATCCTACCGTTATCGCGAATCAGGAGGGCAACCGGACGACCCCGTCGATAGTGGCTTTTACCGAAAGCGGCGAACGTCTGGTGGGGCAGGTGGCCAAGCGCCAGGCTGTGACCAATTCGGAAAACACCGTTTATGCCGTTAAAAGGCTGATCGGGAGGAAGTATAATTCGAAAGAGGTTCAGTATGACAAGACGGTCAACCCGTTCAAGATAACCGAGGGCGCAAACGGCGAAACCCAGGTAACGGTCAGGGGGAAGAATTACAGCCCGGCGGAAATATCGTCGATGATTCTGACCAAGATGAAGCAGACTGCCGATGATTACCTCGGAGACAAGATAACCGACGCGGTTATTACTGTGCCTGCATATTTCAACGATTCGCAGCGGCAGGCAACAAAGGATGCCGGCAGGATAGCGGGGCTCAATGTTTTGAGGATCATCAACGAGCCTACCGCGGCGGCGCTGGCCTATGGCCTGGACAAGAAAAAGGACGAAAAGGTGGCCGTTTTCGATTTGGGCGGCGGCACCTTCGATATCTCGATTCTGGAACTGGGCGGCGGCGTTTTTGAAGTCAAGGCCACCAACGGCGATACCCACCTGGGCGGCGAGGATTTCGATCAGCGGCTTATCGAGTATCTTGCCTCTGAATTCAAGAAGGATCAGGGGATAGATATCAAAAACGACAAGATGGCCCTCCAGAGACTCAAGGAGGCCGCGGAAAAGGCGAAAATGGAGCTTTCGAGTTCCATGGAGACGGATGTAAATTTGCCGTTTATAACGGCCGACGCCTCCGGTCCCAAACACCTGAATATAAAGGTGACCAGGGCAAAGCTGGAGGCGCTCGTAGAGGATCTGATAGAGAAAACTGTCGGACCCTGCATGACGGCAATGAAAGACGCGAAACTGTCAATGGCGGATATTGACGAGGTCATCCTTGTCGGCGGGATGACCCGTATGCCCCGGGTTCAGCAGAAGGTGAAGGAGATTTTCGGGAAGGAACCCCATAAAGGGGTGAATCCGGACGAGGTTGTGGCGATCGGCGCCGCGATCCAGGCCGGCGTCCTGACGGGCGACGTCAAGGATGTCCTGCTGCTCGATGTGACGCCTCTTTCCCTCGGCATTGAAACGCTCGGCGGCGTCATGACCAAACTGATCGACAAGAACACGACTATTCCGACCAGGAAAAGCCAGACTTTCTCCACGGCGGCGGATAATCAGCCGGCGGTCAGCATCCATGTTCTCCAGGGCGAGCGCTCCATGGCTGCCGACAACCGGACGCTGGGCCGGTTCGAACTGGTCGGGATTCCCCCGGCGCCGCGCGGCATGCCCCAGATCGAAGTTACCTTCGACATCGATGCCAACGGCATTGTCCATGTCTCCGCGAAAGATCTGGGCACCGGCAAGGAGCAGAGCATCAAGATCACCGCCTCCAGCGGCATGACGGAAGAGGAGATCAAGAAGCTGGTGAAGGATGCCGAGGCGCATGCTGAGGATGACAAGAAGAAGAAGGAACTCATCGAGGCGAGAAATCAGGCCGATACGCTTATGTACAGCGTCGAGAAGAATGTAAAGGAGTTCGGCGACAAGATCGACGCCGCCGAAAAGGCCAAGATCGAAGAGGCGATCGAGAGAGTGAAAAAGGCGATTGCCGGCGACGATCTCGGGGAAATCACCGCGGCTCAGGAGCAACTTAGCACTGCCTCTCACAAGCTGGCGGAGGCGATGTACGCGAAGGCTGGTCAGCAGGGTGCAGGCGCGGGGCCTCAACCGGACGGCGCCGCCGGACCGGAAGCAGGCGCCCAGCCCGGCGGAGGCAAGGATGACGATGTTGTCGATGCCGATTTCGAGGATGTAAAGAAGTAACTTTTTTCCGTAAACATGAAAACCCGGACATCTTTTACAAGGATGTCCGGGTTTTTTTATTGGCAGGCGGGAGTCCTTTCGGTTACCGGAGAATCTTCATCGACTTGATGACGACCGGTGTTTCCGGGACGTCCCGGAAGCCCTTCTGCATCCCGGTCTTGACGGCGGCGATCTTGTCCACTACGTCCATCCCCTCCATCACTTTGCCGAAGACCGCATACCCATACCCCTGCTGCGTCTTGTCACGATGGTTCAGAAAGCCATTGTCAACCACATTGATGAAGAACTGGGCCGTGGCGGAATCTACCACCATGGTGCGGGCCATGGCGAGTGTGCCGCGCAGGTTCTTCAGGCCATTGTCCGCTTCGTTCCTGATCGGCTGGTTGGTCTGTTTCTGCTTCAGGTCGGCAGTGAATCCACCCCCCTGAATCATGAAACCGGGCATTACCCGGTGATAAACGGTGCCGTTATAGAAGCCGCTGTTGACGTAGTCCAGGAAGTTCTTTACCGAGATTGGCGCCTCCCTGGCGAAGAGTTCCAGTTTCACATTACCCAGGCTGGTTTCCATGAGGACGACAGGATTCCCGGCTGCCGGTTCGGCGGCGCCCGCGACGCCGGCGCAGATAATAGTTAGACCGCAGGCCATGATGATCAGAATTTTTCTCAGCATTGTTTCCTCCTTAGTATTTGTGATCAGGATACAAAGAGTCTGTTCGCCTTGTCAAGTTTTTTGACACGGCAAGGGCTGTGCGGAACTACTTGATTAATCGGGTCTTCCGGCGTAGGGTTGCCTCAGCGGGAGATTTGCAGGAGGGGAGGCGGATCTCGGCCATTTCCAAACGTCCTCGGCAGCGGCTGTGCAGACCGATGCCGACAACCAACAGCAAAAGGAGGGGAAAATGGGTGACAGGTTAAAAGTAGTGGCGCTCAACGGCTCCCCGCATGGGGCGGCAGGAAACATCAGCCAGATGATCCAAATGGTTGCCTCTGCTTTGTCGCAGGAGGACATTCTCGTCGAAGTGATCCATTTGGCCGAAAAGCGGGTTGAGTATTGCGTCGGATGCGGGATCTGTCTGCAGAAGGGGGAATGCTGGCGTTTTGGATATTCCGGGGGATATTCCGGGGACACAATACCATTTACCGGCAGGTCAATGCCTTTAACAGGTATTATGTTCCCGGAATTCCGGTATCACCGGGGGGTTCATTAATGGTTTCTTTTGTGTTATAGAGTCCCCCGCAGTTTATATACCCGGGGCAACGAGACGCAGAGGGCGACTTTAAACGAGAAGACGGGGAGCGCGGTGAATGCCCGCTTTTGTGCAATGGCCAGGCTTATTTATTTTTTGACGGCTCTGCTCGTCCTGATTTCTCATACCGCCTTTTCGGCAGGAGGGGGCTCTGATTCACATGCCCGTTCCTCCGTGCAGGCCCGCCTGCTACTCGACCAGGAGTATTTCGACGTTTTAAGAGAAGGGATGGAAGGGGCTCAAACTGAGATTGTTATTTGCACCTATCTTTTCAAGACTTTGGAAGGCGCCAATGGTTATCCGGAAAGGATACTGAAAAGCCTGTCTGCCGCGGTCAAAAGAGGGGTTCGTGTCCGGGCAGTCATGGAACTGAGTCAGGAAAGCGGCGATCTGATCAAAACCAACGCGGAAACGGCCAAGCGGCTTGAAAAGGCCGGAGTAAAGATTTGTCACGACCCCCCCGGCAAGGTCACCCATACAAAGCTTGTTGTTATCGATCGCCGGCATCTTTTCCTCGGCAGCCATAATTTGACGCAATCCGCCCTCAAGTACAATCATGAAGCCTCCGTCTGGATTGAATCGCCGGCGCTGGCCAAAGAGGCGCTGGATTATCTGGATTCCATCTGCGGGGGAAAGACAAGATGAAGAAAAGATTTTTGCTGACAAATGATGACGGCATCTACGCGCGGGGAATTGATGCCCTGTATCGCGAACTTTCCAAGGATGCCGAGTGCGTTGTTGTCGCGCCGGAGGTTGAACAGAGCGCCGTCGGCCATGCGATTACGGTCTTCAGGCCGCTGATGGTAAGAAAGGCCCGAAAAAACGGAAGTGTATTTGGCTATGCCGTTGCCGGCACGCCGGCGGATTGCGTCAAACTCGGCATTTGCGAACTGGCCGGTGGGCCGGTTGATCTGGTTGTTTCCGGTATAAATCGCGGGGGGAACGTCGGTATCAACGTTATATATTCCGGCACTGTTTCCGCCGCGACAGAGGCGGTTGTCCTCGGGGTTCCGGCGCTGGCGATCTCCGTTGATACGCACCAGGAGGTGGATTATACAGCCGCGGCCCGTTTTGCCCGGAAGATAGCCGCCTTTATCCTGAAAAATCCGCTGCCGAATGTGGTTATCAACGTAAACGTCCCGGCAATTCCCGAGGATCAGATCAAGGGGGTCGTTGTCGCCAGACAGGGCCGGGCGCGGATTATTGAGAGGTTTGACAAGAGGGCAGATCCGCGGGACAATGTCTATTACTGGCTTACCGGGGAAGCCGAACTCCCCTCGCAGGAGCAGGAAGACACCGATGCATACTTCCTGAAAAAGGGAATGATAACAATAACCCCGCTCCATTGTGATATGACTAGCTACGATCTGCTGGAGGATCTTAAAAAACGGGTGGAGGAGAGTTTCTAAGATTATTTAGGGAAAAAGGTTTTAAACTTGGCAGAGGGGTGATTGCAAATGGTAAGCAACATCCGGGGGACTATGTTCCATGCTCACCATCCGGCGTACCCCGGAACTTAAAGACCCCCTCAATGTCGAGTGCGCGGTCCTTCGGACAAAAACCAGAACGGCTTTCCGTAGCATAAGGGTAGGTCCGCTTGCCTTTGGCAACGATTTACCCATATTTTTGTTGCAGACCAGATTTTGCCTTTTTTCATTGACACGTCAGACCGCTCTTTGTATACTTCCGCCGCGGTAAAACAAGGGCTCATCAACTCTTCCATTCACACTAAGGATGTCATCTGCACTCCTCGGTCGTGAGAAACAGAAGGTCTATAAATGAACATCAAAGAAGTGCGTCAAGAAGCTAGGAAGCGTTTTAACGGTATCTGTCGCGTGTGCCGCGAGTGCAACGGGGTGGCCTGTGCCGGTGAATTTCCCGGCATTGGAGGCGCCGAAAGCGGCTCATCATTCATCAACAACTATAATGCCCTGGCTGCCCTGCGCGTCAAGATGCGTGTCATCCACGCGGCCAGCGATCCGGAGACGTCGCTGGCTCTCTGGGGCCAAAAGCTGTCCATGCCGATCCTGGGGGCGGCGGTAGCAGGCGCCAAGATGAATTTTCAAGAGATCATCAGTGAAGAGGAGTTGACCACGGCCTTTATCACCGGGGCGAAGCAGGCAGGAACGTTGGCGATGACCGGGGACGGGCCCGATCCCCAGCTCTATGCCACGGGTTTACGCGTCATCCAGGCCAACGGGGGACGGGGCATCCCCATTGCCAAGCCGCGCGACCAGACCAATATTATTGCCCACCTCCGCCAGGCTGAGGCGGCGGGTTGTGCAGCCGTGGGCATAGATGTGGACGCTGCCGGCATCCTGCCCATGCGGGCGGCCGGTCAGCCGGTGGGGCCAAAGACGGTATCGCAACTGAAGGAATTGGTGCAAAGCACGACCTTGCCTCTGATTCTGAAGGGGATAATGTGTGTGGAGGACGCCCTGGCTGCGCGCGAGGCCGGGGCTGCGGCCATTGTTGTCTCCAACCACGGCGGGCGGGTTCTGGACCACACCCCTGGGACCGCTGAGGTTTTGCCGCAGATCGCCCGGGCTGTGCGCCGCGACATGGTGGTGCTGGCCGATGGGGGAGTGCGCAGAGGCGTGGATGTGCTCAAGATGCTGGCCTTGGGTGCGCACGCCGTCCTGGTGGGCAGACCGCTGGCCATCGGCGCCTTTGGCGCTGGTGCCGCAGGCGTTCGGCTGACCTTGGAACAGATGCAAAACGAGCTGAGGGTGGCCATGATCTTTACCGGATGTGCCAGCGTGAGCGAGATCGGCGAGGGAGTGCTCTGGAGGTAACGAGAGGGGCAAGAGCGGACAGGAAGGTGTCGAATCAGGTGCAAAAAATGGAATTTACAATGAAAATCAGGATTGTTCTTTTTGGTTTTTTATTGGTAGTTGTTCTCCTGGTTGTTGCGGGCTGCCAAAAACGCATCCCTGCAGTTCTTACGATACATCCAATCTCTCCTAAGGATTATTATCGTCCTTTGCCGCCAGGCGAACGGGCACTGAGAAAGATTACCGATCCCAACCAGATTCCCGACTACACGCGGGCTTGTTCCGATACCGACCGCCTGCAGGAAGCAATCGCCAACAGTCTGAACTATTTGGCAAAACCATCCAGCAAGAGGTTCTATCCTTATGGCGACATCACCTACGAACAGGCGGTAATGAGCCTGCGGGAACTGAAAAATCTTGTTGCTTCAGGATTGTCGCCCCAGCAGATGAACGCGGCTCTGCGGGAAAGATTCGATACGTATATTTCGGTCGGCTGTGATGATCAGGGAACGGTACTGTTTACCGGATATTATACGCCGATTTTTGACGGTTCGTCTGTGCGCACAGACCGCTTCAGGTATCCTTTATACAAGCCGCCTGACGATCTGTTAAAAGGGCCTGATGGGACAATTCTTGGCCAAAAGGGGCCAGATGGCAAGGTTCGGCAATACCCGAGCCGGGAGGAGATACAAAATTCAAATGCCTTTGCCGGCAATGAGCTGGTATGGCTCAGCGACCCGTTTGAGGTTTATATAGTGCATGTGCAGGGTTCGGCCAAAATCCGCATGCCGGGCGGACAGATCGAAACGGTCGGCTATGCCGCCCATAATGGCTGGGAATACCAGGGTATCGTGCAAAAAATGATAGCGGACGGAAAGCTTGCCAATAAAAATGTCAATCTCAAAGCCATGATTGATTATTTTAAGGCCCATCCTGATGAAGTCGATATGTATGTAAATAAAAATCCCCGCTTTGTTTTCTTCAGGTTTCAGGAAAGCGAGCCCCGGGGCTCGCTCAATGAGCCGGTAATTCCCTTCAGAACGATTGCAACGGATAAGTCTATTTACCCCAGGGCGATGTTTGCCTTGGCCGCGGTTGAGCTTGCCAGTCCCGTAGGGTTTGTTTTGGATCAGGATACAGGCGGGGCGATCCGGGCCGCAGGCAGATGTGATGTTTATATGGGAGTCGGCGAAAAGGCTGGTGAACTTGCCGGCGGAACATTTCGCGAAGGGCGGCTTTATTACCTTTTCGTCAAACCTGATAGTGCTCAGGTTGCGGAGCGCCGTTAGATGAGAGCGTCGTTCCGGGCTATTTCATGCCTTTTCTGGCGGCGATGAGCAACGGGTCCCACACCGGCGACAGGGGCGGGGCATAGGCGGCGTCCAGGGTATAGAGCTCGTCCATCCGCATGCCCTGAGTGGCGGCCGCCACGACCGTATTGATCCGCAGCGCTGAGCCAGGCCCGCCGACAATCTGGCCCCCCACAATCACCCGGGAGTCATCCTCGCAGAACAGTTTCACCCAGATATCCGCAGACCCGGGGAAATAGTCCGGCAATGTTTTTGCCTTGATCAGCACGGAGCTGATATCCTGGAGGTCATACCGGTCGATCTCCATCTGACCGATGCCGGTTTTTGCTATTTCCAGACCGAAGACCCTGGTGACCGCGGTTCCAATCACGCCCGGAAAGGGTTTAAGCTTTTTCCCCCTTATCTGCAGGACAATGTTTTCGCCGCACATCTTCCCCTGGCGGTTTGCCGTCAGTCCCAGGGGAATATAAACATCACGGTGCAGGAGGCGGTGGTAAGCCGTGCAGCAATCGCCGGCGCCAAAGATATGGGGGGCCGAGGTCCGCTGATAGCGGTCAACCTGAATTGCGCCGCGGGGTCCCAGTTCGAGGCCTGCCTTTGCCGCGATATCGCTGTTGGGAGTCACTCCGATGCTCAACAATACGCAGTCTGTCGCGACGGAGGTCCCGTCATCGAGCTGCACCGCGCGGACCTGCCGGGCGCCCTCCAGACCGACGACCTTACGGCCGAGGATGACCTCGATGCCGTTCTTTCTCAGCTCCTGGTCCACAATAGCGCTCATGTCATCGTCCATGATTGACATGACGCGGGGCTGCGCCTCTACCAGGGCGACGTCCAAACCTGCGCCCCGGAACGACTCCGCCATTTCGACCCCGATATATCCGCCGCCGATGATCACGGCCTTCTGCGGTTTCTGTTTTTCCAGAAAAGCCTTCAGATCAATGCCGTTCTGGAATTCCTTCATGGAGAAGATCCCGGACAGATCAATGCCCGGGATGGCGGGCGTGATGGGCCGGGCCCCCGTAGTTAGTACCAGTGTCTCGTACTCCTGTTCGAGAAAGCCTCCGTCGGCGTGGTTCTTGACGGTGACTGTCCGTGCCTCCCGGTTGATGGACATGACCTCGTGACGGGTCTTCAGGTTTATACCGCGCTTGTGGATGGCGTCTTCCGGGAGCAGGGCGATGAGTTCCTCGTGATCGCTTATCTGCCCGGATATGTAGTAAGGCACCCCGCAGGCCCCGTACGAGATGTAGGCCTCCTTGCCGAAAACAACGACCTCGGTATCGGGAAGTTCACGCTTGATCACGCTTGCTGCGCTCATCCCCGCAGCGACGGCGCCGACGATCACTATTGGTTTCATGGTGCAGCCTCCCCCTTGAGTCGCTTCAAAATAACATGTTGAAATAAAATAAGCCGGTATCTGAAAGTTGGCTTTTGGCGCCGGGGCGCCAACGACGCCGTGGGTCTCTTTGACAAGGCATTGCTTGCTACGGCTAAAAGTATAGGGCGGCTGTTTTTGCATGTCAAGGGATCTTTTACAGCCTCTTTTTCTTGACATGCAGGGCACCGTCCATTATTCTCCCCAAAAGGGTAAGTGAATTTTAAAGACGAAGGAGGATGAATGGACAAAAGTCCAAGACCTCGCGTGGTCGTAATCGGCGCCGGTTTCGGTGGCCTCTGGGCCGTTCGGACCCTGGCCGGGGCCGCTTGCGATATCCTCGTTCTTGACCGTAACAACTACCACACCTTTCTCGCCCTCCTCTATCAGGTAGCGGCTGCCGAGCTGGAAGCAGAGGATATCGCCTATCCTGTTCGCAGCGTCTTCGGGAAACTCCCGGCTGTCGATTTTGCTCTGGCCCAGATTCTCCGCATTGATATCGAAAAGCGTTTTGTGGAAACGGACGATCAGGAATTTCCGTACGACTATCTGATCCTGGCCACGGGGAGCGTACCCCATTCTTTTGGCATACGAGGCGTTGAGGAGCATGCCTTTTTCCTGAAGACCCTGGAAGAGGGGGTGTCCTTGAAGAATCATATCATTTGCTGTTTTGAAAGGGCTGCCCGTCAGGTCGATACGGCAGTAAGCGCAGGGTTGCTGACATTCATCATCGCCGGCGGCGGCGCCACGGGGGTTGAGTACGCAGGCGCCTTGAGTGAGCTTGTTCATGGTCCCATCGTCAATGACTATCGTAAGATCGATTTTCGCTCCGTGCGGATCATTCTTCTGGAAGGCTTGGACAGTCTGGTTGGCAGCATGCCTGAGTCCATCCGCTCCTATACGTTCGAGAGGCTCGGAAAAATGGGGGTTGAAGTGCGTTTAGGAACAAAAGTAGTGGAGGTTACTCCGGAATCGGTTATCCTGGATAGCGGCGAGACCATTTTTACCAGGACCATTGTCTGGACAGCAGGCGTGAGAGGGGAACCTCTGGCATCCCTGTCCGGTATACCCACCGGTCGTGATGGTCGGGTTTCTGTCCTGCCCACCCTGCAAATACCCGATCATCCGGAAATATATGTTATCGGCGATCTCGCCCGTATCGGTGCAGACGGACACTCGCTGCCCATGGTCGCCCAGGTGGCAATTCAGTCTGGTGTCAGGGCTGCGCAGAATATCGTCCGTCAGATAGCCAGGCAAGAGCCCCTCCCTTTGCGCTATCATGATCGGGGTTCGATGATCACGATAGGCCGGAACGCCGCAGGCGTGGCCATAGGTTCGCGGATATATACCGGTTTCTTTGCCTGGCTCCTCTGGCTGGTTATCCACCTTTTCAATCTGATTGGTTTCCGGAACCGGCTGATGGTTCTTATCAACTGGGCGTGGGATTATCTGCTTTACGAACGGGCTGTCCGCTTCGTCTTTCCTTCGGAGGCCCCCTCTTTCCCGAAAGCGGCATCCTGTGCGGATCGCAGAAGGGAGGATGTCAGTTGAAAGAATGACCATTAGGTATGCGTTATCGTAACCTCCTGCTCTTGCTCCATTGAGATCAGACCCGCTACGATCTGCGGGATGATCTTAAAGCGCTGGTGAAGGAGAGTGGCTGATGTTTTTCTGCTAAAATTCACGCAAAGAAAGGATTTGATATGAACGATCCAAACAGGATTAAAATCGACGATCAGGCGCCTGACTTTACCCTTACGGATAATCGTAATAATCATGTACACTTGTTGGAATTGCAGGGTAAAAAGGTTTTACTCTCCTGGCACCCGCTGGCCTGGACCAGTGTCTGCGCCGAGCAGATGAAAGCACTGGAAAATAAATTTACCGAGTTCAACAACCTTAGTACGGTTCCTTTTGGACTCAGTGTCGACGCTGTCCCCTCAAAAAATGCGTGGGCCAAAGACTTGGGAATTGCCAAAGTTGCATTGCTTGCCGATTTTTGGCCGCACGGTGAAACAGCTCAAAAATATGGCCTCTTCAGGGGGAAGGAGGGTTTTTCAGAGAGAGCCAACGTTATTCTTGATGAAACCGGAAAGGTTATCTGGATAAAGGTGTATGAAATTCATCAATTGCCCGATATCAACGAGGTGATTGATTTTCTTGGGCGCCGTTAAAAAAGGGCATGGTAAGCGAAAGTGGATGAAAAAAACCCGAACCGTCTTGCTCTGGAGAAAAGCCCTTATCTGCTCCAGCATAGAAACAATCCAGCGGACTGGTTCCCTTGGGGAGACGAGGCTGCAGTACTGCCCGCCCGCAGTTGCTGGACATTGCTATGATTTATTCTCTTTTACTTTTGGCAAGTAGTCCTCTCTGACGGGCGAGAAGACTTCAATGACGACGGAATCTTCAATTATTTCCGCTGCATGTTCAACACCACCGAGGATGCACCATGTGTCACCTGCCTGCGCGTCGTATGTCTTTGCGCCGATCGAAAAACGAATGTGGCCCTTCACAAGATACCCCGTCTGCTCATGCGGATGGGTGTGCCGGGGCAAGATGCTGTCCTTCTTCAACAGGAATTCCGCCATTAAGGTTTTTTCTCCGTATACCCTCGTCTTCAGCTCGATTCCCTCTATGGCGGGATGGTACCCGCTTTCGCTGTGCTTTTCAAACATATCCCTCCTCCTCTATCGCTTCCATCATTACCTCGTAAAGCCGAGTGGCGCGGCCATACTGCCTCCCCTTGCGGCAGAGGATTTTCTATCCCTATATGGACTGCATTATGTTTTTTCTTCGAGCAGCCTCCTTACAACATCAGCTTTTCTGTTTCTTTTATAAAGAGGCGTTCTGTCGCCTCCGATATAGGGGGCAAGATTGTCTTCAAAGGTTTTTTTCGTTTCATTTTTGTAGATTATTCCGAGCGGCCAGGGTGATTCTTCACAGGCCTTTGCCAAAGCGGCCTGTTTGTTGCCCGCGTCATGGCTGCCGGGTTCAAGGAAATAGGTGTTATCCTTGTACCATTTGCGCGTGTTTATCTTGTTGAAGGTTACACATGCCTGGAAGACATCAACAAGCGCGAAACCTTTGTGGTTTATCGCTGCCTTTATTATTTCTTTTGTCTTTTCAGGTTCGTCCGCTGACGCCCTGGCAATAAAGGGCGCGCCCATCGTGAGGGCAAGCAAAAGGGGGTTGAGCGGCGTTTCCCAAACCCCGTCAATCTGGATCGGCGTTTTCATCCCCAGTCCTGATGTCGGCGAAGCCTGCCCCTTGGTGAGGCCGTAAACCATATTATCATGCACAATCACCGTTATGTCAGGGTTTCTTCGGATAGCATGGATAAAGTGATTGCCGCCTTCTCCATAAATATCGCCGTCGCCGCTTTCGACAATAAGTTTAAGGCCGGGATTAACCGCCTTTATCCCGGAAGCTGCTGGAAGCGCCCGGCCATGCAGGCCGTTGAAGTAGCTTAGGTCGTAATACTGAGGCGCTTTCGCGGCATGGCCAATTCCTGAACAATAGACAAGCTGCTCTTTGGGGATGCCAAGTTCAGTGAAAACTTTAAGCATGATATTTCTTATTCCATAGTTGCCGCAGCCCGGGCACCAAGCTATTTCAACATCATTTTTTGCGTATATGCCGTTATTCATTATCATTCTCCCCTATTTGATCGCGAATTGCGGTTTGCCGATTTCGAGCAGAACAGCTTTTTCAATTCAGCGGCAAGGGCGTCTGCCGCAAAAGGGAATCCGTCGTATCTCAAGATACTGTCGTTAATTTCCATTCCTGTTTCCGCCTTGATCAGGGCCGCGAACTGCGCTGTCTGGTTGTTCTCCACGGCGATGGTTTTTTCGGCCTTTTTAAGATATTTCTCCGTATCCTTATGCAGAGGGTAAACCTGGTGGAAATGCAGGAGCGCCGTCTCCCCAAGGCCGCTTAATTCCAGCGCTTCCAGAACGCCGTTGAGTGTCGATCCCCAGGTGACTATCAGGTTGCGATATTTCCGGGGACCGTAAAGTTCCGGAGGAAGCGCCGCTTGCTGAACCGCTGCAAATTTCCTCATCCTCTTATTTTTCATGGCAAGGCTTATGCCGCGCAAGTCTTCCGTTATCCGGCCGCTTTCATCATGCTCATCAGAATCGGAACATACGGTGCCTTTTCCGAAGCCAGGCACGCCGCGTGGGGAGAAACCGTCTTTGGCCAGCGCGTACCTTTTATAGTCTTCTGCTGTTTCAACAATATATTTTTGAAGAGGTTCTGCATTTACTTTCAGCATGGGCACATTGTAATAGGTGTCCACAAAGTACTGGTCGGTCAGGATAAAGACCGGCGCCTGAAACCTGTCAGCCAGGTCAAATGCCACAGCCGCAAGCTCAAAGGCCTGCCTGGTGTTTCCCGGCGCCAGTATGATTCTGGGAAAAACTCCATGACCGGCGTAAAGCGCCAGGTTAAGATCCCCCTGTTCGGTTCTTGTCGGAAGCCCCGTCGCCGGGCCGGGCCTCTGCGCAAGGTGCACAACCACGGGAGTTTCCGTGATTCCCGCCATCGATATTCCTTCCGTCATCAGGGCAAACCCTCCTCCTGAAGTTGAAACCAGCGCGCGACCTCCCGCGTACCACGCACCCAGGGCCATGTTTATGACGCCTGGTTCATCTTCAGCCTGTTCAACGGCAATCCCCGCCTTGTGCTGGTATTCGGCAAGTGCCGTAAAAACGCCCGTTGCCGGCGTCATGGGATAGGCGAACACGCTGTCGCAGCCGCCGGCAATGGCGCCTATCGCAACGGCATCCGCGCCTGACAAAAGCAGTTCTTTTTCAACAGCGATATCGCTTTTCAGTTCGGGCCTGTATTTTTTTGACGCCGCTATTTTCCTGCCTTCATCATAACCGGCAAGGAAAGCAGCAATGTTTGATTTTATTACTGCATCTCCTTTTTGGGCAAAGACCTTCTTTATGTAATCAGGCGCCTTTTCCAAGCCTATCCCGATTATCCCGCACGCGCAACCGGCGGCCGCCATGCTTCGGTAAATCGCGTTTCCAAGCTCCGTCGCTATCTTCGTGAAATCAACATCCATAACGCGACTGTCGCCGAGTTTCTCCGCTTCGCCTATTATCATGGTGTTTTTCTGGATCCGGTCGGACAGCCTGTCTATGGCTTGTTTTTCCAGCGGAATGAAGATGTCGGTTTTTTCAACATATGAGGCCCTGCGCCTTTTAGACACCCTTATCTGGGTTGAATTGATCCCGCCGCGCACGCGGGACATATATTCCTTGGTGGCAAAAACATTGCATCCCGACTGCTTGATGACATTTACCAGCGTGACCTCTATTGATTGCACGCCCTGTCCCGCTTCTCCAGCAATCACCAGGGATATTTCGGATATTTTATTCGGCATTTACAACCCCCGTAAAATTGGAATGACAAGAATTATCTAATTTACACGATGAGAGGGTACGAACAAACATTTAACCATCATGCCCGGGTACATGCACAAGGATGGAAAAGACGCCTGGCTGGTCAATTTTATGCGGATATCGGCGCTTATCCCTTCTGACGGCGGGAGGTTACCGATTCCCCGCCGATGCCCCAATTGTCAGTCTCCACCTCCTCGATGACGACAACCGTCGTCGCGCGATTTTTGCCGAGTACATCGACAAGGAGATCCGTGACGCCACTGATGAGTTTTTCTTTTTGTTCTCTGGTCGCCCCTTCCCGGGTGATCTTGATGTTTACGAAAGGCATGATTTTCCTCCTTTTTTAAATAACGATGTTCACCACTGGTACATTCAGGCGATCAGCCGCCGTATATCCCCAGGCGGGAGAGGGAGAGATTGGGGGTATTCACAGGGGCTAAGGCCGCATCATGCTTGCGGACGATAAATCCACTGACGTGCCGTTGTCAAGAAATATAACCCTGTCGCACGAGGAATTTGTTCTCCAGGCAAGTCCCTAATTTTACTTGCGCGGTAAACACAGAGAATCCTCTCTTTTCCTTCCATATCGGATAGAACAAATTTACCGTGATCCCATAGTATTTTCTGTTTACTTTTTTTGAGGACTGGTGGTAGAAGGCAACAAATATTTTATTCTGTTTATTCCATCATATTATGGATGGAGTTCGGGAAAAGAACAGGAAGGCATGACCGAAAAATGGTTTTGAATATACAGGTTTCACATTATACCCCCCGCGAGGAGGTGGCCAACAGCATTACCCACGGCATTGGAATAATCTTTGCGATTGGGGCGCTCGTTATTATGGACGTTTTTGCGGCCCTTTTCGGGGATGCGTGGCATATTGTAAGCTGCAGTATCTTCGGGGCGACGCTGATCATTCTCTACACCGCTTCCACCCTTTATCACAGCATTCCGCTTCAGAAGACAAAGATGCTGCTGCGGATAATAGACCACTCCGCGATATTTCTTTTGATAGCGGGAACATACACGCCGTTTACGCTGGTGAGTCTGCGCGGTCCCTGGGGATGGTCGCTTTTTGGCGCCGTCTGGGGAATTGCGCTCTTGGGGATTGTGTTTCAGGTATTTATGCTTCGCCGCTGGCCGCTGTTTTCGGTCGGCGTTTACGTCGGCATGGGGCTGATTATCCTCATTGCCATAAAACCGCTCTTTGGGGCATTGTCTCCGACAGGGTTGAAGCTGCTTGTTGCCGGAGGATTGGCTTATATTCTGGGCTTGATTTTTTACGGCTGGAATCGGCTTCCGTACAGCCATGCCGTATGGCACCTCTTTGTTCTCGCCGGAAGCGTCTTTCACTTTTCAGCGGTGCTTTTCTATGTAATTCCGCTCGCATCCTAAAGCAGTTTTGAATGAAATTGAGAAACTTTTCCTGTAAACTTTTTTACGGGGGGAGTCTCTTCATTGACACGACCGGACGTTTCTGCTATGAACCTCCCGGTTTTTAATCATTTTACGGGTATTTCCCTGACTTCATCGGCACTGCTCGGACGAGGGGAAACAGCCATCATGGGGGAGGTTTTTTTGTCTCGGAAAAGAATATTGAGCGGTATGCGGCCTACGGGGAAACTTCATCTCGGCAATCTTCACGGAGCTCTTTCCAACTGGGTGACTTTGCAAAATCATGGTGATTACGAATGTTTTTATTTTGTTGCCGATTGGCACGCGCTCACCAGCGACTACGCGACGACGGAGCCGATAAGAGCCAACACGATTGATATGGTTATCGATTGGCTGTCTGCCGGCCTTGATCCGCGCCAGAGCACGCTGTTCATACAGTCTTCGGTCAAGGAACACGCGGAACTATTCCTCTTGCTATCGATGATTACCCCGCTTGCCTGGCTGGAGAGAAATCCTACCTACAAGGAGATCAAGGAAGAGCTTGCCCAGAAGGATCTTTCGACGTTCGGTTTTCTCGGATACCCGGTACTGCAGGCAGCGGACATAATCATGTACAAGGCTTTCGGCGTTCCTGTCGGCATCGATCAGTTGCCCCACGTCGAGCTGACCCGCGAGATCGCCCGCCGTTTTAATTTTCTTTACGGCGAGATATTTCCGATTCCGGAGACTCTGCTTGCCGAGGTGCCAAAGCTTCTGGGCACGGACGGGCGCAAGATGAGCAAGTCTTACGATAACTCGATATTCATGAGTGATACGGAAGAGGAACTGAAAAAGAAGGTCGCGACCATGTTCACTGACCCGCAGCGGCAGCGCAAAAGCGATCCCGGTCGCCCCGAACTCTGCAATGTTTATACCTTGCAAGGCTTATATTCAACACCCGAGGATGTCATGGAGATAGCAGCTGGCTGCCGGAGCGCCGCCATCGGCTGCACCGAATGCAAGAGGCGTCTGGCCGCGGCTATTGCCGAAGGCATGAGGCCCATTCACGAAAAACGGGAACACTATCTTGCCCACCCCGAAGAGGTGCGGGGGATTATCGAGGACGGCAACATCCGGGCAGGCCGCATTGCTGCGGAGACCCTGGCCGAGGTGCGGGAAGCCATGAAGATAGAACATGAGCTATGAGATTAAACTCGATGTTTTTGAAGGTCCGCTCGATCTTTTGCTTTATTTAATCCGGAAGAACGAGATAGACATCTACAACATTCCGGTTGCTCTCATTACCAGTCAGTATCTGGGATATATTGACGCGATGCGTTCCTTGAATCTCGATCTGGCCGGCGAATATCTGGTCATGGCGGCAACCCTTGCCCTCATCAAATCACGGATGCTTTTGCCTGCGGTGGAGGATGGGGGCGACGATGAGGAAGAGGATCCCCGTGCGGAACTGGTGAGACAGCTTCTGGAATATCAGGTTTACAAGGAAGCGGCCGGGTTTCTTTCCGCCCGGCCTCTTCTCGAGAGGGATGTGTTTAAAATAGGCGCTTATCCGGGGACGTTTCCCGCTCCGGAAGAAGCGGAGACCGGCGTGATAGAGGCCGATCTTTTTGAACTCGTGGAGGCCTTCCGCCGGATTGTCGCCGGCCTCGAAACCGGGGAAGGACTCGAGTTCAGCACGGAAAAAATTTCTCTTGCCGATCGGATCAACGAAATAATGGAGATACTTTCCCGGGAAGGCCGGATTTCATTTTCCGAACTGGTTGGGGACAGATTTCCAATCTGTCCCCAAAGCAGAAAGCGGATTGTCTATACATTTCTTGCGATTCTGGAGCTTATAAAATTGCGGATGGCAACGGTGCGCCAGGCGGCGCCGTTCGGGGAGATCAGGCTGTTTTTGGCCGTTAAAGAAGAGTTGGAAACGCCGAAGATTTAAAATGGCGAGGTGTGATGGAAGAGAAAATCGCAATCTTGGAGGCATTGATTTTCGCCTCGGAAACTCCCCTTGCCGTCGAGAAGGTCGCAGGGATTTTTCCCGATCTAAATAAGCAGGAGCTCCTCGGTCTTTTTCAGGAGCTGGCGAGGGAATACGAGAGGCGCGCAGGGGGTATCTCCCTCCAGGAGGTGGCAGGGGGATTTCGTTTTCAGACAAGAATCGAGATGGCACAATGGGTCGGTAAATTAAAAGCAGTTCACCCCGCGCTACTTTCTCCTTCCGCGATGGAAACCCTGGCGATTATCGCCTACAGGCAGCCTGTCGTGAAAGCGGAAATAGACCGGATCAGGGGCGTCGATACGGGCGGCGCCCTGAAGGGGCTTCTGGAAAAAAAACTGGCAAGGATCGTCGGGAGAAAGGACGTTCCCGGAAAACCCATTATTTATGGAACATCCAGGAAATTCCTCGAGGTGTTTAACTTGAAGGACCTTGCCGAATTGCCGACGCTCCGGGAGATGAAGGATTTCAAGTCTTCTGAAGAAAATGAAGTTTAGTGGCAGGTACTCGGCGTAAACAACTTTAGCAGCAACGGGGTTTCTGAGGGAAGGGGCGTTATAGTGGAAGAACGATTGCAGAAGATTCTTTCCGGTGCCGGGTTGGCATCCCGGCGCGCCGCGGAAAAGATGGTATCCGAAGGCAGGATATCGGTAAACGGGGTAGTTGTGCGCCAGCAGGGAATCAGGGCTGATGTCAATCGGGATGAAATAAGGGTGGACGGCAAACTTATCTCCTGTGAAACTGAGAAGGTTTATATCGTTCTGAATAAACCGAGCGGGTATGTCACTACGCTGAGCGATCCACAGAGAAGACCGATTGTTACGGATCTTCTCAAGGGGGTCGTCGAACGGGTGTTTCCGGTGGGCCGCCTCGATTATGATTCGGAGGGGCTTCTCCTATTGACCAATGACGGCGATTTTGCCCAGCGACTCCAGCATCCCCGCTATAGGGTTCCGAAAACCTACCGCGTCAAGATCGAAGGGCGCCTGAACAGGCTGGAACTGCAAAGCCTCGAGAAGGGAATCGATCTTCCCGATGGGAGATTTGCCCCGTCATCAATCACCACAGACAAGCTCAATCCGAAAAGCACCTGGCTGCGCCTGACCATCCATGATGGAAGGAATCGTGTTATCAGACGGGCATTTGATTCGATTGGACATTCCGTAGCCCGTCTGATAAGGATCTCTTTTGGCGATATTACGCTTGCTTCTCTCGGCGAAGGCGAGTGGCGCCCTCTGCGTCATGGAGAAGTAGGACAGCTTATGCTCCAGTCGCAGGCGCCGGAAAACAGAAAAAAATTATCTTGACATTAACTGTAAAATAAATATAGTCCCCGAAAAACAATGATGTTTTATCGGTTTTAGTTGAGCCCTTCGCAAATTGGGTTTATTATCATGGCGGGTGACGTTGGCAGCAATAATTTAAGGAGGAATTAATGAACAAATCAGAGCTTATTGAAGGGCTGAGCCAAAAGGAAGATTTAACTGAGAAATTGGCCATGGACGTGGTTAATCTCGTTTTCGACGGTTTCTCCGCTGAATTGGCGAAGGGCGGGAGAATCGAGATCAGAGGTTTTGGCAGTTTTGTCGTAAGAGAGTACGACGCATACACCGGCAGAAACCCCAAGACGGGAAAAAGCATAAAGGTTTCCCCCAAGAAGTTGCCATTCTTCAAAGTCGGTAAAGAGCTGAAGGAAAGGGTTGACGGAAGACGTTAATCCTTCTCTAACTAATTGATACTTTTGCAGATTTGTCAATGCAGGCAAGCCGTGATTGTAATTGTTCACCGGCTTGCCTTTGCGTTGGCTGTCTGTGAAGCGTTCTGCTTGCCGCCTGATTATTGGTTCAGGTCATCATTCCCTCTTCACGGAAACTGAAGAAGCGGTCCTCGCCGATTATGATATGGTCGTGGACGTTGATGTCGAGCATCCGCGCTGTTTCACTGATAGTCTTAGTGATGCGGATATCTGCCTCGGAGGGGCGCACATGCCCGGACGGGTGATTATGGACAAGGATAATTGCCGAAGCCTTTTTCCGGAGGGCATTCTCCAGCACCTGGCGCGGATAGACCGTTGCCTGATTAACCGTTCCCTTCTGCAGCGTTTCAAAGGCTATTATCTGGTTTTGCACATCGAGATAGATAACGCAGAACTCCTCGTCCTTTTTGCCGCCCAAGGTCGTCCGGCAGAAGTTGATGAGCTCGGAGGTGCAGGAAATCTGGGGCTTCCCCTTGGCCTTCTGCTGCAAATACAACGCGGAAACCTCCTTGAGCAGTTTAAAAAGGATCGCCGTGTGTTCGCTTATGCCGTCAATTTTTTTCAGTTCCGCTGATTCCGCGTCAATTATCCCTTTTATTGAGCCAAACCGTGACAAAAGCTCCTTCGCGAGGGGTTTTATGTCCCGGCGGGATATCGCATAAGAGAGAATCAGCTCAACGACCTCATAATCGTGGAATGCCTCTATCCCCGCAGTTAAATATTTCATTTTGAGCCGCTGGCGATGACCGCTATTGTAATCTTTTTCCTGTTCGGTGGCTGTCATTGTTCTGTATCGCTACCTCTTTTAAAAATCGTTACCATTTACCTGTCCCTTTTTAGCAGATCCAGGCAGATAATATAGATTATCATTGACGCAGTGCAGACTGCTGCGGGAAGGGCAGCCTGCTTTCCGATAGACGCGGTCCATAGAAACAGAAATTGTGGTTAAAGTCAATAAATCCCTGATATATCGTACGGGTCCGAAGCGGATTTACGTTTTCAGGGAAAGAGGGCTGTTTTTTTTAGTTTCGCGAGTCCTTTCAGTCCCTTGACTATTACCAGCAATATGCCTCCGGTGAGGATAATCGATGCCCCGGAGGGAAAATCAATGGAGTACGAGATATACAGGCCGAGCAGGCATATCGCAATTCCGGAGACAATGGAAAGCGCGATAATTTTGCGGAAATTGATGGATAGTTCGGATGCGATCGCGACGGGGATGGTTAAGAGGGCGATGACGAGAAGAATCCCGACGACCTGGATCAAGGTCACGATGGTAAGGGCGGTCAAAACGGTAAGCCCTGTTTTCAGCCCGTAAACAGGCAGGCGTCTCGCCCGGGCAAATTCCTCATCGAGGGAGATGGCGACAAAGCCTTTGTAGAAGATCGCGACGGTTACGACGACGATAAGAACGATGACGAACATGATCGCCACATCCGTTCGGGGAACAGTCAGGATGTTTCCGAAAAGAAAGCTCATCAGATCGGGTGCGTAGCCGGGGGTTAGATGGACAAAAACGATGCCGATGGCGACCCCGACAGCCCACAATATCCCGATGAACAGGTCGTTTTGATTTAGTTTTTTTTCTTCGAGCGAGCCAAGAAAGAGCGCCGCCGCGAGCACGAAGACGGTTGCCCCGTAAATGGGCCGGATTGTGAACATTAAGCCTTGCTTTCCCAGCCAGTAAGCGATTCCGAGTCCTCCGAAAGCGGTATGACTGAGCCCGCCGCTAATGAAAACCATTTTCCGGGCGACGATAAAAGGGCCGATCAGGCCGCAGACGATGCTGGCCAGGATGGCGGCGAAAAGCGCGTTTTGCATAAACTCGTAGGACAGGATGCCGTTCACGGTTTCTTCACCTCCTGGTGAGAAGGCAGGAGCGTATGGGGGATCCCGTGTCCCAGCAATTCCACCGGACAGCCGTAAACCTTCTCCAGCGTCGTTTCGTTCAACTCCCCCCGTTCATGGAAGTAGAGGCTGGTGTTGAGACAGGCCAGGTGACGATAGATATGCGTATACGGAGTCGGGTCGTGGGTAACGACGACGATGCTCATCTTCTGCTGCAATTCGTTAAGGATGTCGATCAGGTCGGTTTGCGAGGCTATGTCCAGCGCGGTTGTCGGTTCGTCGAGGAACAGGGCGACCGGGTCGGCGACAAGGGCGCGGGCGATCAGGACGCGCTGCAACTCGCCGCCGGAAAGGTCGGTGATATTTTCGTCCAGTTTATCGGCGAGGGAGAGTTTCTGGAGGATCGCCCGGCTTTTTTCGGTGCTTTCCCGGGAACTTTGCTTCAGATAGTTGTCTCCGTGGATGCAGCCGGTGCGGACCATGTCCAAAACAGAGATGGGAAAGCTCCGGTTGAATCCCGCCGATTGCGGGACATAGCCGAGACGGTTTTTGGTATCGCCTCTGAAACTGATTTTTCCCGACCAGGGGGTGATGATGCCGAGGATCAATTTGAGCAGAGTTGACTTCCCCCCTCCGTTCGGGCCGATGATCAGGATAAAATCACGTTCCAGCATCGTCAACGATACATCCTCCAGCACGGGCCTTTTCCCGTAGCCGTAGGTGACGCTCTCCACTTGAATGATGCTCCCCATTCCGATACTTCCTCTATTTCCTCAAAACGTTCGTCAGTGTGCCGGTTAATGCTTTCAAGCCCTGCGGCCAGTTACGCGCGAGCGGATCCGTCTCGACAATTTTTCCACCCAGCTCGGCGGCGACAGCCCGGGCGTTTCTGGCGTCAAAACCCTTCTGAACCAGTACGTCGCGGATGCCCTTTTTTCGTGCGAGGTCGATCATCTGCCGGATGTGGGCGGCGTTGCCCGGTTTCCCCTCTTCTTCAATCGCAAGCTGGACGATGTTGTATTCGTCGGCAAAGTAACCCCATGCCGGGTGGTAAATCATGAAGCTGTAGCCGCTTTTCCCCTTCAGGGACTTCCTGATCCATTGATCCAGACGGTCGATCTCCGCGAGAAACTCCGTCAAATTCCTTTCATACTCTTCTTTGTGGGAAGGATCGTGGATGGAGAGGGCTTGGGCGATGTTCGCGGCGATGATCCTTACCGGTGCCGGCGAGGTCCAGACATGCGGGTCTCCCGTGCGGAACTTCATCCCCGCAGAGGCGTCAATTACCGTCAGGCGGGGATTTCGATCCAGAAAGGCCGAAAGGTATTTATTTTCAAATGGAAACGTCGGCGCTCCGACCTTAACATACATCCGGGAATTGGAAAGGTTGATGAGCTGCCGGGGGGTTGGTTCGTAGGTGTCCGGATTCGCGGCGCCGGGGATCATGATATGAGTCGAGACGTGATTTCCGCCAATCCGTTCGACGAAATAGGCCTGGGGGGGGACGCTGACGGTGATGTCAATCTTTCCGGAAGCGGCGAAAGCGGTCAATGTTCCGAAAAGCAGTAAAAAAGCCGGAATGATGCTGAACAAGGGTTTTTTCATTATAACGTCTCCTTTGTCATCGTTGCTGCGGAACCTCTTCATCGGGAATGGATGCAAGCGTGTTGCTATCTTCTTGTTGTTGGCACTGCGCACACATTCCTATCAACTGCACGTCGATTTTCTCGACCGCAAAATCGGCGGGCTGCGCCAGCCAGTCCCATGCCTGTGAAAGGGTCAAGGGGGGCAGGCAGGTGATGGAACCGCAGCTCCGACAGCGGAAATGAGGGTGGACAGGATTATGTGTGCAGGCCATTTCGTAGGAGCTGATTCCGTGTCCGGTTTCTATTTCCCTGATGATTCCGCTGTCACGAAATGAGGAAAGAATGCGGTAAACGGTAACCCGGTTGATCTTAGCTTCCCCGTCTGTTTTATCGAGAATCTCATTTACATTGAGCGGGTGTTCAGCGACAATCAGAGATTCCAGAACGGCCATTCTCTGCGTTGTTTTTGCAAGTCCCGATTTTTTAAGTGTTTCTGAAGCGTCACACTGTTCGGTTTTCATCCAATTTCCCCCGTCCGGGTTTATATCCGGCGGGTTCGTACCATGAATGCAACCAACTTGCAAACAATATAATTTTGGTTGTTGACAATGTAAGGAACGGGGATTATACCCTAATTCCAACAAGCGGATTGCATACAGGGTCGCGGAATCAAAAAGGCAAAACAAGATGGCGGGAATATACAAGGCAGGAATAGATGCTGGTTCCACCACGGTAAAGCTGGTTATTTGCGATCAAAACGGGAGGATCGTATTTTCCCGGTATCGCCGCCACCATTCGCTGACGCTGGGAACGATAGGGGAAATGCTTGCCGAGGCCCGAGGGGCGTTGGGAAACCGCGTTCTGGATGTCGCTTTTACCGGTTCCGCCGGCATGGGGGTTGCGGAATCTTTTCACTTCCCGTTTATTCAAGAGGTTGTTGCCTCGACAAAAATTATTCAGCTTCGCTGGCCGGATGTCCGAACGCTGATAGAAATAGGGGGTGAGGATTCCAAAATAGCCTTTTTTGACGAGCGCTTTCAACCGGATATCTGCATGAACGGAAACTGCGCCGGAGGAACCGGCGCGTTTATCGAGCAGATGGCCGTACTGCTGAATGAGCCGCTCGACAAACTCGACGAATTGGCCCAAAAAAGCCAAACGCTCTATCCGATAGCTTCCCGCTGCGGGGTTTTTGCCAAGACCGATGTTCAGGCCCTCCTGAGCAATCGTGTTTCCCGGGAGGATATCGCCGCATCGGTGTTTCATGCGATGGCGATTCAAGTGATCTCCACCCTTTCCCGTGGGCATGATGTTGAAAACAAGGTGTTTTTTGCCGGCGGGCCGCTGACCTTCTTTCCTTCCCTGCGGGAGGCCTTCATCCGCCTGCTTCAGCTTGATCCCGAAAAGGATATCGCCGTGGGCGAACATCCGGAACTGATGGCGGCCGAAGGGGCGGCTCTTTGTCATGAGGGCGATGGTCTTGTCATAGAAATCGAACAATGCCTTCACATTATTGAAAACGGGGCGATGCGGGGGTGCAAGGAGGACCAGAAAAGGCTCTCGCCCCTTTTTCACGATAAGCAGGAGGCGGAAACCTGGGAGGAGGGGCACCGGCAAAACCAGGTTCGCCGGGTGGATGTTTCAGAGCTGAAAGGGGGCCCCTGTTTTCTGGGGATCGATTCCGGCTCAACGACAACGAAGCTGGTCTTGATCGACGAGGAAAGGCGGGTTGCCCTTACCTGGTATCAGTTGAATGGGGGCGATGCAATCAGCGCCGCCCGCCGGGGGCTTTCCTTCTTCAGGGATGCCTGTCGCAATGCGGGCGTTGTCCCTCTTGTTGCAAGAACCGCTGTTACAGGATACGGAGAAGACTTGATCCGGGCCGCTTTTGCCATCGACGACGGCGTGGTGGAGACGGTCGCCCACTATCGCGCGGCCCGCCATTTTCTGCCCGATGTCTCCTTCATCCTTGACATCGGCGGTCAGGACATGAAGGCGATTTATGTTCGCGACGGGGGAATAGCCGATATTCAGATAAATGAGGCTTGCTCGTCGGGCTGCGGCTCGTTTATCGAAACGCTTGCCGACTCTCTGAAGATAGGCGTCTCCGATTTTGCCGGGATTGCCTGCGGGGCAGAGGCGCCTTTTGATCTGGGGACGCGCTGCACGGTTTTTATGAACTCGAGGGTAAAACAGGCCCTTCGCGAAGGGGCCACAGCCGGGGATATTTCTGCCGGTCTGGCCTGTTCGGTAATCAGGAATACCCTCTACAAGGTGTTGAAACTTCATGATTCCTCGGCGCTCGGTGACAAAATAGTCGTACAGGGAGGGACGTTCCGAAATCCGGCGGTGCTGCGGGCGTTTGAACTCGAAATCGGACGGAAGGTGATCCGTCCGGATATCTCGGAGGTAATGGGGGCCTACGGCGCCGCCTTGACAGCATTGCAAAACGGCCTTGCGGAACCGGCCCGGGATTCAACCTTTCCGGGACTGGAAGCCGAAACCCAGGAAAACATAACCGGTACAAAGGAGCTACATTGCCGCGGCTGTGAAAATAACTGCCAGATCAAAAGGATAAGTTTCAGCGGCGGGCGGAGTTATTTTACCGGCAATCGCTGCGAACGTCATTTCAGCAACAAGGGTGCCGGGGGACAGATTTCAAATCTGTCCCCAACAGGCGAGAATCTTTTTGCCGACCGCCTGAAGCTGATTTTCGACCAGCCCCTCCTGCCAACCCGGAAGCCGATTCTCACCTTCGGCATCCCGCGTGTCTTGAACATGTTTGAAAACTTTCCCTTCTGGGCGAATTTCCTGACCGCATGCGGGTTTAAGGTTGTTCTTTCCGACCCCTCCGATGCGAGTCTGTTCGAACGGGGGATACGGACGGTCATGTCTGACAATATCTGTTTTCCGGGGAAGCTTGCCAATGGCCATATCCTCGATCTGATAGAAAAAAAGGTTGAGCGGATACTCTACCCGATAGTCGTTTCCGAAGCGAAAGAGGACTCGGAGGCCCTGAACAGTTTTAATTGCCCGGTTGTTACCGGATATCCGGATGTTATCCGCAGCGCAATCGACCCGGAGGGGCGATATGGAATCCCGCTCGACTGTCCAGTTGTCAGCTTCAGGGTGCGGGCGCTTCTCGAAAAGCAGCTTTACTCGTTTTTCAAGGGCTACGGGATCGCCAGAAAAACAATCTCCGCGGCGGTAAAGAAGGGCAGAGAGGCGCAACAACGGGTGCGGGAGGCAATGTACCAGCGGGCGGGCGCCTTGATAGAGAAGGCCCGGACGGAAAACCGCTTTGCCGTTATTGTTGCCGGCAGGCCTTACCATGCCGATCCGCTGGTGAACCACGGCCTTCCCGAAATGCTCGCGGGAATGGGGGTGGATGTCATCCCCGAGAGCGCTGTTCCGGTTGCTAAAGATGGTCATACCCTTAAGGATATTAAAATCCTGAGCCAGTGGGCATACACCAACCGGATACTTGCCGTCGCCAGGTTTGTCGCCGCTCATCCCCATCTCGAAATGCTTCAGATCACCTCGTTCGGCTGCGGCCTCGACGCTATTTCCGCCGACGAGGCGAGGGATATCATCAGTGAAAAAGGAAAGGTCTATACGCTCATCAAGATGGACGAGATATCCAACCTCGGGGCGGTAAGGATCCGTCTGCGCTCCATGCTCGATGTAGCCAGAGAGAGGGTGCAAACCTCCATCCCGGGTACCCTGCTGCCACGTTTTTCTCAACGGGCTGAAGGGAAGGCGGCAGCAAGGACGATTATTATCCCCTGGTTTTCCCCCTTTTATTCGCCGGCGCTTCCGGATGTTTTCGCCTCGCTTGGCTGCAAGGTGGAGATTCTCCCCCCTCAGGAGCGTTCGTCGGTGGATGTGGGGCTCCGGTATGTAAACAACGATGTCTGTTACCCGGCGCTTATCGTTGTCGGGGACATCGTAAAGGCCCTGCAATCGGGCAAATACGACCCCGGAAAAACGGTCGTGCTGCTTACCCAGACCTTCGGGCAGTGCCGGGCGTCAAGTTACGTGCCGCTTGCCCGGAAGGCGCTTTTGGCGGCGGGGTTTGGCGAGGTGCCGGTCGTTTCCCTTTCCGAGGGGGATACGCTCAGTCAGGCGGGCATTCCCGTCGATCAGAAAAGGCTGGTCAAGCGGCTGGCGCTGATGCTTATCTTTACCGATCCACTGTCGAAAATGTTCCTGGCAACAGCGCCCCACGAGATCCAACCCGGTTCGGCCATGGCCCTTCAGCAGAGATATCTCCACGAGTTGGGCGCCCTTATCGGTCGGGAAGACTTCGGAATTCTCCTCGAAATGCTGAGGGCGGCTATCCGCGCTTTCAACATGATTCCGGTTCATGATGATCCGGTTCCCGTAATCGGGGTACTCGGAGAGATATTCGTCAAGCACAATGAGTTTTCCAATAACAACATTGTGGACTGGTTCAGGGCAAAGGGGGTGGAGGTGGTTGTCCCCTCGCTGCTGAGTTTTTTTGAGCAGCGTTTCGTAAACGAGGAGTTCGACCAGAAGGCTTTTATGAAAAGCTCTCTTCGGGACCGAGTCGTTCTGGGCCTGCTGGGCAGGTATATAAGCGTTTACCTTCACCGCGTGGAACGGGCCATGAAAGGATTCCGTTATTACCGGAGAACTTATGACCTCAAGGAACTGGCGGCTGATGCGGGGAAGGTGACAAGCCTTGCCAACCAGGCAGGCGAGGGGTGGCTGCTGCCGGCCGAGATCATCGCGATGGTGCGGCAGGGGATCGAACATATCGTCTGTCTGCAGCCGTTCGGCTGTCTTGCCAATCACATCATTGGCAAAGGGTTGGAAAAAAGGCTGAAAAAGCTGTACCCGAATCTCAACCTGCTGTATATCGACATGGACCCGGGAATAACCGAGGTGAATATCCTTAACCGCCTCCACCTTATGGTGATGTCCGTTCAGGGGGAAATGAAGAGGCCGCGGCTCAAAGCCGAGGGGGAATAGATCAGGGAAGGATTTTTACTGTCGCGGTTTGCTGCGGCGATTTTCCCGAATATCACGATTCTTTTCGGATAATATGACAAAAAAAATCGGCATAGCCCTGGGAAGCGGCTCCGCCCGGGGGTGGTCCCATATCGGCGTGATGCAAAGCATCAAGGAAGCGGGGATCAAGGTTGATGTTGTCTGCGGAACATCGATTGGCGCCCTCGTTGCCGGGTCGTTTGCCGCCGGCTTTCTCGAACCTCTCGACCGCTGGGCAAGGCGACTTTCGTGGTCGCATGTCATCGGTTTCATGGATATGAAGATACCCCGTTCGGGTCTGATCGAGGGTGAAAAAATATCCGGATATTTGCGTGAAATCATTACCGACCCTCTGATCGAGAATCTTCCCGTGCCGTTTGCCGCGGTGGCGACCGATCTGAAAACCGGCAAGGAGGTCTGGCTTAGGGAAGGTTCTTTGATAGAGGTTGTCCGGGCCAGCATCTCGCTTCCGGGAATTTTTACCCCCTGCGGGCGAAACGGACAGTGGCTCGTTGACGGCGGATTGGTGAATCCTGTGCCGGCTTCGCTTTGCCGGGCGATGGGGGCCGATATTGTCGTAGCCGTTGATCTTAATTCCGATATCATGGGGAAAAAGAGGATACAGCGAATGGTCGCTCCCCCTGACAGGGAAGGAAACGGGGATTCGCCTCCTGCGCAGAGGCGCTGGGCCGATTTTCTCAAACAGGTGCAACTGGACGGCAGGCTGAAGCTGTTCGGCCAGATTTTTCAGGAGCAGCCGGACCGGAGCCCGACACTCTTCGACGTATTGGCTACATCCGTTAATATAATGCAGGACAGGATCACGCAACAGCGTCTCCTTGAAGATCCGCCGGAAATTGTCATCCGCCCGAGACTTTCCGACATCGGTTTGATGGAATTCAATCGTGCCGCCGAGGCGATCGAGGAAGGCAAACGGGAGATGGATATGAATCTTCCGGCTCTTCGCGAGTTGATGGTAACTGCTGAGTGAATGGCAGAATAGACAAACTGGGTGTAACGCTAAAAGGGACGGGAGCGGAAATGATGGAAAGGTCAGATCGTTATCTCCAGCCCGTCAGAGGCGGCGATTGTTGCCGGAAAAGTCTCGGCGGCGGTTCGCTGCGAAGCGGCTCGTTCTTCAAGGGTTTTATACAGGAACGCGTCGAAGTGGGTGAGGGCGAGGCGTTTTGTCCCGGCCTCGGCGGCGATTCTGGCCGCCGTCTCCGGGTTCAGGTGAGGCCAGTCCTCGTTTGCCTGCCCTTTTTTAAAGGCGCATTCAGTGATCAGCAGGTCGGCTTCCTTCCCAAGCCTAACCGCGTTTTTGCAGTAGCCGGTGTCGGAGCAATGGCTGATCGTAATTCCCTCAACTTCTATTCTGTAGCCAAGGGTCAGCGATGAGTGCCAAAGCGGGAGTGCCTGGACAAAGAAGGGAAGGGCGGAGGATTCCTCCGGCATTTCCAAGATGCCGGTTGTATAAGGCAGTTGTTCCAGCGGTATGGTGAAAGGGGCATTGAGAAAAGTGTTTAGAATTTGCCTGCTGTTTTTCGGTCCGCAGATTGTGAGTTTTTCCCGGAAAGCAAACTTTCCCAGGATGTGCAGTCCCGCCACATGATCGAGGTGAAAATGGCTTATGAAGATAAAAACAGGTTTATCGCCGCTGATGTAGCGGTCGGCTTGATGAATGCCGTTCCCGGCGTCGAAGATGATATCAAATCTGTCTGTTTGGACAAGGGTTGAAAGCGTGTTTCCCGTCGTTGTATCGTACCAGCCGTTTGTCCCCAAAAAGACAATTTTCATTTTCATTCTCCGCTTCTGTCTCTAGGAGCGCCGAGCAGGAGTTCTCTGATTTATCCTGCCTTTCCGCGCTGCGGACGGGGACATAACACAATTTATGGAAGGATGTCCATTTGATGGTTTTCTCAGGAAGCTTTACGCCGGGAAACAACAGAATCCAGGATCTGGACAAGCTGTTTTGAATTGATCGAACGGAGCAGATCGTGCAGGTCGGTTACCCGGGCGCCCCCGTCCTGCATGGTGGGGCCGATCCGGGACGGGCTGATTTTCATAAGCGAGTGCACCCTGTTTGATATATCGCTTTCCTCACGGTGTCTCCAGCGCAGCGCTTTTCTTCCGAAGAAGAGTTTTTTGAAATCGTTCTCGAGATTGTCCGGCTTTATCGTGACGAGCCAGCCCTTTCCCTGCGAATCGGAGGTGAGCAGTCCCGGGTTGTTCTTAAGCCGATAATTTGCCTCGATAATGACCCCGGAAACGGGAGAAATGAGCGGCAATACGTAATCTCCTTGAATAATATGGGCAAAACACTCTCCTGCTCCGGTGAAGGAACCCTCTGCGGGCAGAATGACTAACTGCACGTTGGAGAGAAGCATTGTAATAACGGCATCCAACCCGATCCGCACCTTTTCATGCGTTTCCACTTTTACCCAGCAGTGATCCGGATGAAAGAGGAAGGAGCCGTTGTCGAGTTGCGAGGAAGGATCATCGAAAGATGACCCTTCCTCTTCCCTTTCTGATGATTCCGAAATATTGTTGTTCCCCCCGTTTTTTATTGCGCGTTCGAAGGGGCATGTCTCGCATTGATAGTTTCTGTCGCACAGCTTGTAGGATACGAGCCCTGTTTTCATCCAGACGCACTTGTTTTCGTCCGCTGGAATTAGGGGATAACTTTTGCACTTTGAGCTCATTGAATCCATCTCTGCACCATTTATTCTTTCGAGTCTCTCTTTCAAGAAACCAGGAAGAAATCCTTTACCAGCGAATCCCAGTTCTCCGGATCCATGTTTCGGGCGATACCATCCACCGGTACACCACCATCCTGAGATAGTGCGCCCAAGTTGTAGTTTCCCCGAGCCAGAAGGCTGTCTCTGACGCCGTCCATCCATCTTCTGGCGAGATCGCCGGTCAGGAGATTCTTCAGATTGGATGAAACCCTTGGGGATTGAACCTTGATCAGCCAGGACTGCCCATAGGGATCGCTGTTCACCCCGCCGGGAGATTTCAGCAGGGCTTCATTGACGGCAACTATTTTACCATCAACGGGGGAGAGCATATCGATCAGTTTTGACCCTATTTGCACGCTCCACCCCTTTTCTCCCTGAGCGACTTCGGAGCCAACCTGAGGCAGCTTGAGGGAATCAATTTTTCCCAACAGTTTCTGCGCGAAGTCATCCATTCCCACCTTCATGATGTTTCCGCCTTCCGGCGTCGCCCAGCTATGGCCCTGGTGAAAAAACACCCCCTGAGCCGGCGTATGAAACCAGTCGCCGATCGCGGAAACGACGTTTGCAACCCCCTGGTAAACCGCCTCCGCGGGTCTCTTCAAGAAATTCCAGAACACAACAAAGGTTGCCAGCACCGCGATGATAACCAGATATTCGATGCCTTTTGTGGCGAATATGTCAACGTAGGTGAACCCTTCCATTATATAATCCTCCTTTCTCTATCAGGAACGTTTAGTGGTTTTTTCTTGTTCAATCGACACGCCGCCGTCGGCCATCGTAACGCCCAATCCGGGGGCGAGCGCGGGAACATTGGCTTCAGCTTCCATTTCCCTGTCCTGTTCTACAGCCCATTGCGGGGAGTGCTTCAGTATCGGCACCCGGTTTACGAGCCACCGGAACACCCAGACCATCAGCAGTACGATCGCCGCGGTAATGGTCACTTCCATCCAGGAGGGGAGATACCGTTCACTAAAAGGCAGGTACCATTTGAAGGCAAGTATCGAATAGTCGATCCGGTTGAAGATCACTCCCGCCATGGTAATGTAGGCGGCAACCCGGATAGGCGTCCGGTTGGCCTTTTTTACGCCCCAGGTGAACAGGGCAATCGGGAGAAGCAGGAAGCCGAACATTTCCGTCAGATACCAGTAACCCATGGGAGTATTCAGAAGATTCCAGTGTTGCCCATGGACCAGCAGAATCACCTGCAGGAAAAAGTAGACAAACATGCCGACCGCGCAGGCCTTTCCCAGATCGATCTCAATATCTTTCCAGGATTCGCGATACTCCTCGTCAACCCGGTCCTTGCCGAAGACGCGGAAGCTCAAGTTGCCGATGAAGATGACTACGGAAAGCCCGGCGTAAATACTCGATACAAAGAACAGCAGGGGGATGAATTCTGTGTACCACAAAGGATGGACCTTCCATTTGGCCATCAGAAACAACGCGCCCAGGCCCGACTGATGCAGCGTGGAGAGCGTAACCCCGAAGATGACTGCGCCGAGACTGATCGACATGAAGAACTTGCGCATCTTTCTCAAACCCAGCCATTCTGCGAAAGCCGGCGCCAGCTCAAAGAACTGCGCGATCATGTAGAGCAGGAAGTGCCAGGCGATCAGAAACAGGACGGAATTGACGCCGAACTTGTTGCCGATGATCGGATTATAGATTTGCCACCAGCGTCCGCAATCGAGCAGAATTGCCCCGGCATAGAACATATACGCCAGAAACCCGTTCAGAACAGCCAGCCTGACTATAGCGTGATACTTTTCGCCTCCCAGCACGTAAACGATAAAGGCGCTTACATACGCCCCGCCGGCGAAGGCAACCCCGACCATAACGATAAACCCGATCCAGATGCCCCAGGGATATTCGGGGACTTCATGGACAACCGCACCCAGTCCCATCGCGAGACGGTAAACGATCAAAATGATGCCGACAAAAATTATGGCGCCGGAAATGATATTAAACGGTGTGAGAACCTTTCCCTTCGGTTTGAATTCACCCTTCAAAAAAGTCAGAAGCTCCCTGAAGCTCTTTGTTTCCCGGTTAGTCGCTAAACTGTTCATCGCAGCCCTCCCTCTTCAACTTTTACTTTTGCCTTGCGTCTGGTTATCGTAGCGATCGCGCTCATAAAGGCGGGCCACAAAAGAAGTATAACAGGTACACTGTACAGGAAGCCTTTTGTGTACTCGGGGTAAGCTGTTGTTCCTATATCGTTTCTGAATCCGATCTGCTCAAAAGGTACCGACGAGAGGTAAAGATAACCGGTGCCGCCGGCCTCGTTTTCGCCATAGATGTGGTGATAATAATTCTTTTCATCACTGTAAATGCGCCGGTTGGCTTCGTCGATCAGCTCTCTTCTCGTCCCGAATGTAAGCGCATAAGCGGGGCACGCCTCCACGCAGGCCGGCTCCAGCCCTTTCTGTGTCCTGCTGTAGCACATGTCGCATTTATGCAGCTCCGGGAAGGCCGCATGTTCAAATTTCGGTATATCGAAGGGGCAAGACGTCATGCAGTAACGGCAGCCTATGCAGTTGTCGCTCCAGGTGACGGCGCCCTCGTCATGTTTTTCCATCGCCTTGACGGGGCATGCCGAAACGCAGGCAGGCTGATTGCAGTGCATGCACTGCTTCTTGATAAAAGTTTCACCCTTATCGGTTTGAAAACGGTTTATTACCTCAAGCCGCTCCGCGTTCGTATTTCGCTTTTGAGAGAAACACGAAGAATCGTCGATATCGGGAACCGGCAAGCCATGCGCCTCGGCGCACGCCTTTTCACAGCTCCTGCATCCGATGCAGCGTGTCGTATCGACGAGCACGCCCACGAATTCTTTATCCGAGACGGGGGCGCTTGCCTCCGCCTTTACCGGCAACAAGGCGCCGGCCGCGCTTACGCCGGCGATGCCCGCTCCCATGCCCTTTAGAAAAGTCCTCCGGTCAATTTCCATAATCACTCGCTCCTTTTCTTCTCAATTTATTCGGTCGCCCCGCTTATCCCGGAACGATTCAAGATTCTTTTCCCGTCTTTTTTACCGCCTGTCCCCTACTCTTACATTCCAGGCTGGACAGACGGCATCTTGCCCATGAAGCCCTTTTACTTTTTCTCTTTCTCTTTTTCGATTGAATCGCCGCCGTCAGCCATTGTTACGCCGAGCTGCCCTTGGAAAGCTGCGGCATTAACCTGGCCGCGTCTTTCCCCTTTCCTCGTCAGGATGTCCATTCCCCAGGATCCAACAACGTATCCTACAGACGTCACGGCGCCTATAATCCAAAACAGGGGCATGATTAAACCTAACGCCAAAAGAATGATGATGACTGCTGTGTTCATGATAACCTCCTTTTCTATGGTTGTTCAATTTTGATGGTTGATGTGTGTCCGCCGTTATTGAATTGTCCCGCCGACCCTTTCATGCTTTAATGGAATCTATTCATATTCAGGTTTTCCTTTACCCTTTGTCTTCTGTTAAACAACATTCATGCCAAAAAATATAAATCAATAATAATTATCAAATTGTATAGTAGAAACAAACATTTATATTTATACAATGTTATTTGTAAGGTAGGGCTGATAAAGGGAAGCAGCAAAAGGTGTTAATTATATTTACATGTTCATGTATAGAATATTAACAGTATCTGCAAGTATCAGAAATGATGGGGGAGAAGGGGGGCATTATTAATGTCCTTTAAATATCAGTATGTTACACAAAACAGATTTTACAGGAAAAACAAATAAGGCGTGAAATCATGTAGTTAATGAGATGCTGTAGGATGTTGATTGGGGAGCCTGTTCCCGGGTTAAGGTAAAAATATGTTAAATATATTAACACTCACCTCTTAAGCGTACCGGGAAACGCTGCCCAATGTTAAAAGGTAAGAACATCTTGTTGTTCAGAATCATTTACGATTGACATTTTCCGCGCGACTGATAATATGCGGCCATATTTAATCAGGGGAGAGGGCACAACGAAGGATGAAAAACAGTGAACAGTGAAAACACCGTAGCGCCTGATAATCAAGAAGACCGGTTGCCGGCAGTCAGACTGATGGCATCGCCTTTTGCAGCCCTTGGCAAGAAGGCAATTCGCCTGGTAAATAATCTGGGCGCAGCGGGAATCTTTCTCTTTTTAGCTTTTGCAGGCATCTTTCGCCCGAAGCAACTTGTCAAAATATTGCACCAGATATACTATATAGGAGCAAGATCGTTTGGCATTATTGCCCTCGTCAGCCTTTTTACCGGCATGGTTCTGGGGCTTCAGTCATATCACGCGCTCGTGCAATTTGGAGCCGAGGGGGCTTTGGGCACTCTGGTTTCTTTGACCCTGATCAGGGAATTGGGACCGGTGCTCACGGCGATCATGATTACCGCCCGGGCGGGTTCGGCTATAACCGCGGAAATAGGGATTCAGCGGATTTCTGAACAGATTGACGCCCTTTATACCATGCGGATCGATCCGCTGCGCTTTCTGGTCAGTCCCAGAATCGCCGCCGCCATTATCAGCTTTCCACTGCTTACCGCTATATTTGATGTTATCGGCATTTTAGGCGGCTATATCTCCGGGGTTTTACTTATGAGGGCAAGTTCGGCATCGTACATTTATCGAATTCAGTCCAATACGGATATTGGCGATATTGCCGACGGCTTCATCAAGGCGATTGTCTTTGCGGTTATCGTGTCCACAGTAAGCTGTTACCAGGGCTATTTCGCCCATATGCGAACCGATGGTCACGGCGCCAAGGCCGTTGGTCTTTCCACTACAGCAGCGGTTGTTCTCTCCTGCGTTTTGATACTGGTTTCCGATTATGTAGTTACCTCCATTCTGATAGGGGGTTAGGATAATGGATACCCCTTTTATCGAGTTCAGGAATGTAACCAAGAGATTCGGCACGCTAACCGTTTTGGAGGGTGTAGATTTAAAAATCAACGAAGGAGAGGTAACAACAATCATCGGGCTCAGCGGCTCCGGGAAAAGCGTTTTGCTGAAACATATAATCGGGTTGCTCAAGCCCGATGACGGCGTTATTTTGTTTGAGGGGAAACCTCTTAACGAGATGAGCAGGCAGGAACTCAATAAGACGCTTTCCCAGATAAGCTACATGTTTCAGGGAAACGCGCTTTTTGATTCGATGACTGTTTATGAAAATATAGCGCTTCCCCTTCGGGAAACAACGAAGATGACGAAGGCCCAAATAGACAAAAAGGTTTCGGCCAGGATAGAGCAGACAGAGCTTACGGAGGCTGCTTCGCGTTATCCTTCCGAACTTTCCGGGGGAATGCAGAAACGCGCCGCCTTGGCGAGGGTTCTGGTTACGGATCCTAAGGTTGTTCTTTTTGATGAACCGACGACCGGTCAGGACCCGGTGCGTAAAAACGCCATTTTGAGCATGATCGCCCAGTACCAGAGAAAATTTGGTTTTACCGCGATTCTTGTCAGTCACGAGATTCCGGACGTCTATTTTATCTCCAATCGGATTCTTGCCCTCTATCAAAAAAAGATCGTTTTTCAGGGTTCGCCCGAGGAATTTGAGGATTTCGACCATCCTTTTCAGACTGAGGTTATCAGGAGCCTGGAGGGACTTCAGCATGAACTGACCGGCATGTACTCAAAAAGACAGTTCAAGCTGCAAAATCATGCCCGAATGAAGCGGACTGGTGAAAGCGAGATATATGCGGTTCTGGTTCATACCTTGCAGAAGGATTATTTAACGGCAAATGCCGGACACCGATCGCATGAGGAGGTTCTAAAGGGCGTTGAGCACTGCATAGCAGAGTACTTCGCCACTGCAGGAGGTTTTTCCACCCGTCTTAAAACCGATGAATTTGCCACTGTTCTTCCCTATTCCAATATAACGGAAGCGGAAGACCTTTCTCGTGATTTTGTTAATTCTCTGAAAAATAGAAGGAGTAAGAGTGATACCGTAATCGGCTCCCAGCATGAACATGACGGAAAAGGCATGGATTTTAAGCTGCTTATAGGTGTAGCCCAGGGTCTTCCTTCTGATGAGATAGAAGCCGTTATAGAGGCCGCCAGGTCCAAACAAAAAGAAACAGCGTGTCTTTACTGCGACGCGAGGAGGTAGTTTTATGAAAAAATACACAATGGAAACGACGGTCGGTATTTTTATTGTTCTGGGATTGATTACGATCGCCTATATGACCGTAACACTTGGGCATATCTCATTTTTTGCCGATGAGACATATACTCTTTCGGCCCGTTTTTCATCGGTTACCGGATTGAGAAAAGGAAGCCCTGTTTATATGCTGGGGCTCAAGGTCGGTCAGACGGAAGATCTTTCCATCGATCAGAAAAGTCAGAAGGCAGTTGTAAAGATTAATATTAAAAAAGGAATTCAGATTTATGACGACGCAATCGCCTCAATTAAAACGGAAGGTCTCATCGGCGACAGCTATTTGAGTCTCGATCCGGGAGGTTCCGGGGAGTTGCTTAAGAGCGGCGGGGTCATTATTGAAACGCATCCGCCAATAGATATAGCTGATTTGATTAGCAAGTATGCCTTTGGCGACGTGAAGAATAAACAGTGATAAGTAAGATCAGGGAGAGAAGGCGATGAAGAGGGTTTCTTTTATACTGCTTAACGTAGCTGTCATCTTGTTTGTTTCGGTTGCGGCGCAGGCCGGGGCGCCGCTGGAAAAGCTCCGGAAAGATGTAACCGCAGTGCTTAATGTTTTAAAGGATCCGGCCAGAAAGGTTGAGTTTGCAAAGGAAATAACAGGCGATAAAATATCGCCTGTTTACGAAACTATGTTCGATGACGTAGAACTGTCAAAAAGGGCGCTGGCCAAAAACTGGAATAATCTGAGCGTTCCCCAGCGTCAGGAATTTGTTAAGCTTTTCCGGCAAGTGCTGGAGCGGGCCTATGGGGATAAAATCGTCTCTTATAATGACGAGAAAGTTCTTTTCGACCGGGAGACGATGCTTTCAGAAAAGGTTGCCGAGATTCAAACGAGGATCGTCACTTCTTCCAAGGAAATTCCCGTTAATTATATGATGATACAAAAAAACGGCGTCTGGAAGGTGTATGATGTAGTTGTCGAGAATGTAAGCCTGGTGCAGAACTATCGAACCCAGTTCAACGATATACTCGCAAAAAACACGACCGAGCAGCTTCTTGATATTCTTAGAAAAAAGATCAAGGAGAAGTGACCTTCAAGAAGGTGTATCTGAAAATTTATAGGATTGCAGGTTTTATGAAATTAACTTACTTGCCAGTTATGCTTGCCGTATTTTTGGCTGTCGGCTGTGCTCACAGCCCTGGTCCTACTTCTAATCCAACCCAAGCTGTTGCTCAGTTGCCGATACAGCAGCAGACCGTTTCTGGCTCCAGTTCAGATAAAGAATTTCCGGAGACGAAAGAAGCGGCGGCGCTCCCGCTTCAGCAAAAAGATAACGCTGAACGTGATTCTTCGAGCAATTCTGAACAGGGTTCGATTATTAGTTCCAGCGATGCCGATGCGGATGTCTCCGGGGACTATCAGGAACCGGATGGCCTGCGTAACTCAGGTGATTATAAGGATATAGATGAGTCAGGGAAGAACGTTTATCAGGAAAACACCAACAGATTGACCATTGCCGATCCGCTTGAACCCTTTAACAGGGCGATGTTTGAGTTCAATGACAAGCTTTACTTCTGGGTGTTAAAGCCTATAACACAGGGTTATAAAAGGTTGGTTCACGAGGATTTCCGGGTGGTTGTGAAAAACTTTTTCTCGAATGCGGCCTTCCCGGTTCGCTTTGTAAATTGTCTGCTGCAGGCGAATATCAAGGGCGCCGCAAGCGAGGTTGGCCGCTTTGCGCTCAATACCCTGGTTGGTTTCGGGGGCCTGTTTGATCCAGCCTCCGATAAGGAGATAAATCTGTATAGACATGACGTGGACTTTGGGCAGACGCTTGGGGTATATGGAATAGGACAAGGTTTTTACATCAATTGGCCCATATTCGGGCCGTCGAGTCCCCGTGACACAGTCGGGATGGCAGGAGATGGGTTTCTTAACCCTTTTTCCCATCTCAATCAGTGGTACGAATCGGCAGGCGTAGGCGCTTATGACAAGATAAATGACACATCTTTCCGCATCGGCGATTATGAGGCGCTCAAACAGGCGGCGATCGATCCTTATGTGGCCGTGCGCGACGCCTATGTTCAGTACCGGTTCAACAAGGTGAAGCGAAGGGAGGGAAGCTACTCCGCACCAAATGGCGAAGAGCGGAAACAATAGTTGAATTCCCGATCATTTGGGAAAAAAGTGCGACCAGACGATCGCGTAGAGCACCGCCGGGATAAAATTGCCGATCCGAATTCGGGTGAGATTCAGAAAGTTGAAGCCGATGACCAGTCCGATCAGGCTTCCACCCAATATCGTTCCAGTATTTACATAAGTGCCTATCAATTAATACCCCTCCGAATGGGATTTTCGCTCAGTGTTCTTTTATCAAACGCCCGCGCTGAGTATCCAATATGGACAGGCTTGTCAATGATTTATGCACTGCAACTAATCGGATGAACAGCCTTCAGCCTGAATAATCCGGGGAATGGCAAAAATCTTATCTGCCGCATTGAATAGATGTTTTGAATCTGATAGGTAAACAAACTATGGACGAACATTTTTATGGAAAGGCAGCTTCCGGAAATGCCGTTAAGACAGGTGGAAACCAATGAGGGCGATTTTTCTTGCCGACGCGCATCTGAAGGGTCCTGCGGAGCCGGGATATAAAAAATGCCTGGAATTTTTTGCCGGTTTGCATGGCGCTGGAACTTTCCCCGGGTCTGAAAGCGTAAATGGCAATAAGGTTGATCTCATCGTTATTGCCGGTGATTTTTTTGACTTCTGGTTTGAGCGCAATGGCCGCATTTATCCGGAATTCCAGCCGATCGTGAAAAGTATCGCCAGGTTGAAGGACGAGGGGGTAAGAATCTGTGTTTGCGAGGGCAATCACGACTTTTTTCTCTCTGATTTCTTTGCAGGGAGACTCGGCATCGAGGTTTATCCCGAGGCACTGGAGCTCTCAATGGATGAGCTGCGGGTCTTTGTTTCTCACGGTGATACAGTGGATCGGGAAAACAGTCGCTATCTTGCATTACGGAGGTTTTTCCGCAGTTCCTTCACCTATCGGTTGCAGAGAATAGTCCCCCTGTCGCTGCTCTTCACCATCGCGCGGGCCAGCTCCGGCCTGAGTCGGGGAATGACTGTCAGCGCCCAGGAGAGGATAGTCGCAAAAATGCGCCTTTTTGCCGAAGAAAAGTTCAGAGAGGGGTTTGACGCCGTTATTCTGGGCCATTCCCATGCCGAGATATTGAGACAAGAGCAAAACGGCGGGGAAAAGCGGACATTTGCAACCCTCGGGGACTGGATTACTCGTTACACCTACCTTGTATGCGAAAACGGCCGCTTTTCTCTGAAGCATTTTGACAAGCGGGAAGAATGAATTGACAGATTGCTTCGCGCTCCGGCGTGTCCCGAAGGTACGAATCGGAACTGTCTCCAGGCGTCTGCGGCAAAGGAGAAGAAAAATGGCTTTAGTTTCCGAAGAAGAGGGCATGCACTACGAGGGGTATTGCATCCGGCCGCCCAGCGAGGCCGACAGCATTCTGCTGCAGGTCACGCTGGGTTGTTCCCACAACCGCTGCACCTTTTGCGGTTCCTATAGCGACAAACGCTTCGCTATCAAGGACGACGGGATCATCCAAAGCGACATTCGCCATGCTGCCCGGCACATGCAGCACCATGATCGTCTCTTTCTGATGGACGGCGACGCCCTGATCATCCCCCAACAAAGGCTGCTGGGAATCCTGGAGCAGATCGCGACGCATCTGCCCTGGGTGAAGAGGGTAGGCGCCTACGCAAACGTCAAGGGCATCAAGCGAAAATCCGTCGAAGAGCTGAAAGAACTGCGGCAGCGCAACCTGGGCATCCTCTATTACGGCATCGAAACGGGCGACGACGAAATCAGAACGTCCATCCAGAAGGGCTCTACCGCCGCAGTGTGCATCGAGATGGGACGCAGGGTAAAAGAAGCGGGCATCCTCCTGTCGGCAACAGTCCTCCTCGGGATTGGCGGCAAGAACCTTTCGTTGCGCCATGCGAGGGCCACAGGCGAGCTGTTGAGTGCGGTAGATCCAGACTATGTCGGGGCCTTGACGTTGATGCTTACCCCCGGGACGCCTCTGTATGAGGATTACCGGCGCGATACCTTTGCGCTCCCCGACGAGGCCGGAATGCTAAAGGAATTGCGGGAAATGATCGCCCATACCGATCTGACGGACGGGTATTTTTTCTCCAACCACGCCTCGAATTACCTGCCCGTGAAGGCCAAACTGCCCGAAGGCAAGCAACAGGCCCTGGCCTTGATCGATGCGGCATTGCGCGGCGAAGTAGGTCTTAAACCCGAGTGGATGCGGGCGCTGTAGCAAAAAATGCAATTATTCTGGTTGTTTATTGGTGGGGATGGAAGAATAGGGGGCGTATTGAAGGAAAACAGGGGAAAATCAGCTTGACAAAAATCGGCTCAATGTATTACCGGTAGAAAAACGCGAAAGGTGATGGAGTTCACCGGGTAACCGCCATTGAGGCTGATAACTCCTGGATAGGGAAATGTTCCCCCGTCGGGAGTAAAGCGAAAAGATCAGACTCCTGCAGGGAAAACCTGAAGGAGTTTTTTATGAGCGTCGCGCTAAAAAATGCACCTGCCAATTACCTTTCAGCAGAAGATATTGAACCTTTCCTGAACCGAATTCAGGAGATATGCAATCAGCTTCATATCATTTCCCTCAACCGCCAGATCGAAGCCTGCCGGAATCTGCTCGACCAAAATGAACTGATCGATGTGGCCGTGCTCGGGCAATTCAAGGCCGGGAAAAGTTCTTTTCTCAACAGTCTGATCGGGAAACCCATCCTTCCCGTAGGGGTCATTCCCGTTACGACAGCGATTACCCGTCTGCAATATGGGGAAGAGGAAAGGGCCATCATCCGTCATGTTGACGGACGTCAAACCGAAATGGATATCGCCGCTATCGGCGAATTTATCTCGGAGGCCAAAAATCCCGGCAATTACAAGCATGTTGAAGTAGTTGACCTTGAACTTCCGTCCCTTTCGAAGTACGTCGGGCTGCGGCTGGTGGATACCCCCGGCCTGGGGAGCATATATAAAGATCACATCAAGACCTCTGAAAACTGGCTCCCCGAGGTAGGAACAGCGGTGCTTGCCATCAGTGCGGATCGACCCCTGGCCGAGAATGATGTGCAGCTTCTGCGGGAATTGCGGCAGCATACGCCCAGAATTGTTCTTTTGCTTACGAAGGCCGACCTTCTCACCCCGGAGCAACAGAAAGAAGTCGTCCATTTTTTCCGATCAACTCTCCAACAAGAATTCCAGGAGCAATTCCCCATTTTTCTTTATTCCACCCGCAGGGAAACGGAGCGGTGGAAGCAAACGCTGGGAAAAGAAGTCTTACAACCGCTGGTCATGAACCGGGAAGAGGAGTTGGGGGAAATCCTGCTGCACAAGGTGCAGTCCCTCGTCATGGGTTGTCTGAGCTATCTTGAAATCGCCTTGAAAACATCGCGGCAGGCAGACCTCGACCGGGAGCAATGCCGGACGCAGATCCTGGATGAGAAGGTAAACTACGAACTGTTCCGCGAGGGGATCGAATTGCTGACCAGGGAAAACACCCAGCAAACGAGGATGTTAATCAGTAGTTACCTGGAAAAATCCAATGAGTCGCATCTTAGAAAAAAGATCAGAGAGAGACTGCGCAAAGAATTGCCTTCCTGGCAAGGGAATCTCTGGAAGCTTACCCGCAGGTATGAGAAATGGCTGCGCGAAACCCTATCCGGGGAACTCGATCATATTTCCCGGACGGAACGGGAAAGTTTCTTAGGCACGCTGAAGAAAGCCCATGCCGGTTTCTCCCGCTCCCTGGGGGGCTTTCGGAGTCTTTTAAATCAAAACCTCGAAAAGACACTCGGAATCTGGCTTCCCGAAGTGGACTGGAAGATTGACGTGGCCGAGCCGCAGCAGCCGGATGTACGGACGGTGCGGACCTTTGATCAGCATCTCGATACGATCTGGTTTCTGATTCCCATGTTTGTCTTTCGCCCGCTTGTGGAGAGGCATTTTTTAAACCGGATCCCCAGGGAAGTGATGGTCAACCTCTCCCGCCTGGCTGCCCAGTGGGAAAAGCTGATCAACATAGCCATCGAGGAGATGAAGGATCAGTCCTTAAAATATGTCCGGGATGAGCTGGCCACAATCGAGTCCCTTCTCTCCAGATCCCACGACCAAACCGAAGAACTCAAGCGGACGATAGAGGAGTTGAAAGAACAATTGGAACAGATGGTCATGAGCAACCGGCACAACTCATCCGTCAACAGGGTGCATGGTGATGGTTGTGAAGTAAGAGACGAGGAATATTGTTGACCTGTTATCGCTAACGGATGTAATCACGATTTTGACCTGAGGAAAAAAAGGTGAAAAAATTTGGAAGTTATTTCGGCTTTGGTAGAAATGTCTTTGCTGCCGGACTCATCAGCTTCTTCATGGACGTCAGCTCCGAAATGGTCTATCCCCTCGTACCCCTGTTTTTATCAAATGTACTGGGGGTCAACAAATCGGTAATCGGCCTCATCGAAGGAACGGCGGAAGCAACGGCCAGCCTGCTGAAGGTTTTCTCAGGCTGGTTTTCTGACCGGATAGGGAGTCGCAAAGGCTTGATGGGAGCTGGATATGCCATCTCCGTCCTGAGCAGGCCGTTTATCGCCTTGGCTTTCACCTGGCAGCACATCCTGGCCTCCCGATTCATAGACCGGCTTGGCAAGGGTATCCGCACCGCGCCGCGGGATGCCCTCATCGCGGAGTCATCAACTCCCGAGGCGATGGGGCGGGCGTTCAGCTACCACCGCGCAATGGATACACTCGGCGCCGTCATTGGCCCTGCTTTAGCGTTTTTTTTGCTCAGAGTGTTTACCGGGGATTTCCGAAAGGTGTTCTGGATGTCCATGATTCCGGGGGTAATCGCCGTTCTGGTAATAATTTTCTTCATTAAAGAGAAGAAGAAGGCACTTCCGGCACAGCATAACAAACCGAAACTGACACTTGCTCATTTCGACTGGCGGTTCAAATTCTTTCTCCTGATCACGACCATCTTCGCCATCGGGAACTCGAGCGACGTTTTTTTGATCCTGAGGGCTCAGCAGTTGGGGATCAACACAACTACAATCCCGGTGGTTTACCTTAGCTTTAACCTTGTTTATTCATTATCCGCCATTCCCGCAGGGATGGCGGCGGACAGATTTGGAATGAAACGGGTGTTGTTTACCGGCTTCGTTTTGTTTGCGGCTATCTATTACGGATTTGCCGTTGCCGGTTCTGCCGTTGCTGTCTGGGCGTTGTTCGGCTTGTATGGTATTTTCATGGGTCTTACGGAGGGCGTGCAGAAGGCGTTTTTAACGACCATCATCCCTTCTGATTTCAAGGCGACGGCATTCGGCGTTTACAATACCGCCATTGGCCTGGCGCTGTTTCCTGCCAGTCTCATCGGCGGCTGGTTGTGGGATCACGTCTCACCGGCGGCAACCTTCTATTACGGTTCGGCAATGGCCGCTGTTTCGACCCTGCTGTTTGTCGTCTTCATTGGTTCGATGGGCAGAAAGGCCCCTGTTTAAGGCAACGTGCTCCGTTTATATTTTTATAGCGGTTGTAAAGGGGTAAGCATAGTCACTTTTATTTACTTGGAGGAGGCATTATGTCGAAAATCACGAAGATCAAAGCGCGGGAAATTTTGGATTCGAGGGGTAATCCAACCATTGAGGTAGATGTTGTCCTTGACAACGGGATCAGGGGAAGGGCCGCCGTTCCCTCCGGCGCCTCCACCGGGAGCAGAGAGGCCGTCGAACTGAGGGATGGAGATGCTGGCCGCTTCCATGGCAAAGGTGTGTTGAAGGCGGTGATAAATGTCAACAAGATCATTGCCCCCAAGCTCAAAGGCATGGTCCCGCAAAAGCAGGAGACAATCGATGGAATTATGATCGACCTCGACGGGACGGAGAACAAGGCTCGGCTGGGCGCCAATGCGATCCTGTGTGTCTCGATCGCCGTGGCGAAAGCCGCCGCCTTCGATAGGGGCCAGTCCATTTATCGGTATATCGGCGGAAAAGAGGCCCGAAGGCTGCCAGTTCCGTGTTTCAACATCCTGAACGGCGGCAAGCATGCCGACAACAACGTGGATATCCAGGAATTCATGATTGCGCCCATCGGCGCGCCTTCTTTCCGGGAGGCCCTGCGGATGGCCTCCGAAACGTACCATACCCTGAAGACGGTTTTGAAAGCGCAAGGACTCAATACAGCAGTGGGTGACGAGGGTGGCTTTGCGCCGAACCTTCCCTCTAACGAAGAAGCCATAAAAGTGATCCTCTCCGCGATCGAAAAGAGCGGCTACCAGCCCGGCAAACAGATAGCCATTGTCCTCGACTCGGCGGCAAGCGAATTTTACCGGGACGGGAAATACCTCATGAAGGCCGACAACAGCATCCTCTCTTCCGAGGAGATGGTGGACTATTACGAGGGTTTTGTTTCCAAGTACCCGATTATCTGCATCGAAGACGGCCTGGCGGAAGACGACTGGGCGGGGTGGCGCATCCTGACGAAAAAGCTGGGCAAAAAAATCCAGCTTACCGGAGATGACATCTTTGTCACCAATCCCAAAATACTGGCCGAGGGGATCAAGCAGGACGTCGCCAATTCCATTTTAATCAAACCCAATCAGATTGGGACGCTCACGGAAACGCTGGAGACGGTGGCGATGGCTAGGAAGGCGGGTTATATGTGCCTCTTCTCCCATCGTTCCGGCGAGACGGAAGATTCCTTTCTGGCCGACTTGGTGGTGGCGACCAACGCCGGTCAGCTCAAGACCGGCGCTCCGGCGCGTTCGGAGCGGCTCGCAAAATACAACCAGCTCTTGAGGATAGAGGAAGAGCTGGGCAAAAGGGCCATCTTCCGGGGCGAGCTGCGCTGGTAGAATAAAAGAATTCATAAGACGGAGCGCAGCGGCCGGCCATGGTGAACGCCATGACGGGAGCGTAAGCTGACTTGAGTCCGTAAAGAATTTGCAGCGTCACAGGGACGTTTATGTGAAAGCCAATTTTAATAAACAGTCCTATGGAAACCGCAGACAAGACAAATACGCCTGACCGGCCTGGGTTGTCCCGTTCCAGGCCGGGAGGCGAGGCTTTTTCTGCGGATCGAAAGGCAACCCGGGGGCGAAAGGCCTTTCAAGATCGTCGAAGCCGAACCGCTGCAAACGAACTATGGCGAAGATCTGTATCGCAAGATATTCGCAATGGAAAAGAGAGCGGGCATCACTACTGTCCGGGATAATTGGTAATTAATATTCGTAACACGATAATATACTTAATAATAGATGCATATGATGCCTGTCCTCGACTTGAAAAAGCATAGCGAAATCGGTAAACCTTCCCGAAGATTTTTTTCGGGAGGGAACGTTTATGTATTCAGGCCCACTTGTGTTTACCCAAATTATGGACTTCATGCCTTTGAAAACCTTTCAGCGTTGCGTTGCAAAATATCAAGGCAACTTCAGCGTGAAGCACTTTACCTGCATGGATCATTTCCGTATTATGGCTTTTGCACAATTGACATATCGCGAAAGCCTTCGGGATATAGAAGCCTGCCTGCGAGCACAAAGCAAAAAACTTTATCACATGGGCATACGGAGCAAAGTTTCCCGCAGCACCTTGGCGGAGGCCAACGAGGTGCGGGACTGGCATATCTATGCCGATTTTGCCAATCATCTAATCAGCATCGCCAGAAAGCTCTACCAAAAGGAACCGATGGCCGTCGAACTCCAAGACACGATTTACGCATTGGATGCCACGACGATCGACCTATGTCTTTCCCTCTTTCCCTGGGCGCATTTCCGGAAAGCAAAGGGTGCGGTCCGACTTCATACCCTTATGGATCTTCGGGGCAATATCCCGAGCTTTATCCACATCTCCGACGGAAAACTCCACGAGGTCAACGTCTTGGATATCATCCCTCTGGAGGCAGGCGCTTTTTACATTATGGATCGCGGCTTTCTGGACTTCTCCAGGCTTTATACGGTCACCCAGGCCTCAGCATTCTTCGTTACACGGGCCAAGTCGAATCTGAAGTGCCGCAGGCTCTACTCCCATCTGGCGGACAAATCCACCGGTGTTATCTGCGATCAAACCATTCTGCTGACCATTCCCAAGTCGGCCGCGGATTATCCCGACAAGCTCCGCCGAGTGAAATATTACGATGCAGAGACCGACAAAACCTTGGTATTTCTGACCAACAACTTTCTGCTGCCGGCTGTCACCATTGCACAGCTTTACAAACAGCGATGGCAGATAGAGCTCTTCTTCAAGTGGATCAAGCAGAACCTGCGCATCAAGAGCTTTTACGGCACTTCGGAGAACGCTGTGAAGACCCAAATTTGGATCGCCGTTTCTGTATATCTGATCGTGGCGATTATCAAAAAACGTTTGAATATTCAGGAAAGTCTCTACACAATTTTACAGGTTTTGAGCGTCTCCCTATTTGAAAGAACATCCATGTTTCAACTACTTACATTTTACGACTACACAAACGAAACGGACATCATCGATAACCAACTGAACTTATTCACGGATTATTCCGGACAGTAGTGA
>Ga0208373_1000518_pt1 | contig 65668 bp, 52 predicted proteins | sample RifOxyC2_FD_184036 | JGI IMG/M metagenome (GOLD analysis project Ga0208373, IMG submission 184036) | Soil microbial communities from Rifle, Colorado - Rifle Oxygen_injection C2 (SPAdes) | ecosystem: Environmental > Terrestrial > Deep subsurface > Rock core/Sediment | place: Rifle, Colorado...
GGACGTCTTGTGCAGCAGGTGTCGCGGGCTATTGCGGAACCCGGATACTATCATTTTGTGTGGCGCGCTGATGATATGGATGGCAGAGAGGTTGGGTCTGGCGTGTACATGTACCGGATGATTGTCCAGGATGGCTTGGGCCGTGATTTGTTCACGCGAACGCGTAAAATGATGATGATGAAATAGGGCTGTTTTTCGTGTTTTTGAAATATTTTAAATTATATTTATAACCAATTTGCAGTATTTTATATCCGTCCTCACACAACTGAAGAACTTGGGTTGGCGGTGAACTAGAAAGTTGTTCCCTTCCCGATTTCGGATTCCACCCAGATTCTGCCGCCATGCCGTGTAGCTATCTTTTTACACACTGCAAGGCCAATTCCTGTCCCTTTGTACTCCTCCCTGGTATGCAGCCGTTGAAAGATCTGAAATATCCTGTCTTGATGTTCGGGGGTAATGCCAATACCATTATCATGTACGCCGAATAACCATGAGTCTTTTTCTAGCGTTGCGGAAACTTACCTTACAAGCGATAGGCTTTTCCGATTTTATTTTCCGTGACAATCCGCTCTTTAAGTTCCGCTGTTTTTTGCATGATTAGTTTTGAAGAGTCTTTGATTGCTGCGGAAAGTTCCGCAATCCTAACTGCGGCCGCGTCCTTGGCTGCCGTATTCTTGGCCCGGCGCTGTTGTATCAGGGCCATACGCCCGTCCCGTTCCTGGGCCGCGGAATCGTCCCCTACCTTCTGGTTTTGGAGCAAACCTGTAAACATCTCGGTTTGACGCGTTCCCAGCGAAAGATAGGTTGAATCAATGTTTTTGAGGACAGCCGCAACGTCAATCGTCTGCTGTTGTGACAGACCGGCCGCCTCGGTCTCGATGGCGGCGGTTTGTTTTTCCTTTTCAGCGGCCGCGGAATCGAGTCCTGACGCATACGCAAACAGGCTGTCTTTGGCATGAGCGGAAGTGTCAACATCGAATTCGAACTCAGCCAGGGCCTTGAGATTGGCGGCCCGGTCACGCGTTTTAGCGGATTTATTTTTATTGGACTTTATCTCTTCTTTCAGGGTTTCGACTGTTTTCCCGATTTCGGCAAGGCGTATTTTGGGATCAGGGGCATTGCCCGCTTTCATTGCTTCGGCCTTTGACTTTTCAGCCGCAAGACTGTCTTTCAAAAACTGGATCCGCTGGTTTATGGTAAGGCGCGCGCTGTCGAGTCTCTGCGCAAAGCCGGCCCGAAGCGCGTTCATCTCTTTTTCCATGGCAAGACTGTCTTGTTTTATAACAGCGTCGGCCTGGTCAAGCTGTTTTACCTCGTTTTTCTTTGCTTCAAGCTCCGCACTCAAGCCCTGACTGATTGAATCAATTCCCTGTACAATGGCTTTATACTGGGAAACGATATACTCCATGAGTGATGAATCACCGGCTGGGTTAAAAGGCTGCGCATAGGCGTCGGGCTTCAGCACAGGGGAGAGAACTTCCCGCGTCAGGGAAGAATCGTTGGCTGAGCGTCCGTTGGACCGGACCGTTGCAAACGGTGCAAGGGAGATGCTTTTTGCGCAATAGGCGGCGGAGCGTTTGTCCGTACGTTTTTTCAAATAGGGGGTATATATCCAGCCTATACCGCCCGAGATAACGGCAGCGCGGCTCCATTCGCCAAACGAGCCAAGCACCAGCAGCGTATCGGTCATGTCGACCACCACAATGCGCGTGAATTTGTCTGAAGGACCCGAAAACATGTTTGCCGCGGGCACGGTTATGCCTGCGGCATAGAGGGGTTTGGCTTGGACAATGGCGCATTCTTTCTGAAGCAGGGGAGCGACTTCATTTTTGCCCGAAAGAAAGGAGGTGGCAACATACCCCTTGAGGTTGTCTTCGAGAAGCGCCACAGACCAGATTGAATCGTATCGCTGCACTTGGTATACCTGGCCAAGGAGGGTTTTCTTAATTGCCGGACTTTTTGTGGAAGGGTCGCTACGGATGTTCACGCCTGGTTTATTAATGAACTTGAACTCTGGCCAGAGCGTCTGCGCTGGCGACGCTGCCCGCGGTTCGTCCGGCATGGAAAGCGGTTGCGTGCTCCCCGGTTTTTCCGTATGCCGAGTAGCTGGGGACCCGGGTTCGGCGGCCACGGTTTGAGGAGGGGGGACCCTGGAGCCTTTGACTACATAGAAGTCGCCTGAATTGATCCAGCCGAATTTGGTTTCATCAAGACGGATTTTATACCAGCCTTCCTTGGGAGTCACAATTTCGTATATAAGACCTTTTTTTGCCTTGCGCTTGATGTTCGCCGTTGGCAAAGGGTCGGAATAGACATAGGCAAAATCAGATTTGACCGACCCGAATGTAGCCAGAGGCGATACGGCTATTTCAATGGTATCAGGTTGTGCCATGTCCTCAGCGATCCACCCAAAGCTGTTTTCATCGTATTCCACCTGGTACCAGCCGCGAATCATATTTACGGGCTGGAACGCTTCGCCCTCGTAGGTCTCGCGCAGCACTCGTGAGTGCGTGTTGGGTTTTGAATAGATGTTCGCATACCCTTTTTTGATATACACTTCTTCGGACTCGCCTTTGATTTTTATCACCTGGGCCTGTGAAGCCGTTTGTTTGGGCTGTACGCCCTGGGCCCACGAAAGCAGGGTAGAGAGGAATTCCTCATTGAAATTGATGTATGGATATGCGGCCTGAAACTGCTCTCGCGTCAGAAAAGCCGCTTCCAGGGCCCACGCCTTGGTACCGTCATCGAGATAGATCCCCAGCCATCCCTGGTGGCGGGCCAGCGCTATAACCGGGACGCCAAAGCTTGTTTGGGCCGTGGAATCCGCGGCCTCCATGGGTTTGGCGCGCAATACCACCCGGTCTTTGGCGCAGAAATATATGACCGGTGTAATTTTCTCCACGGCCGCCGCGTTCCATGCGCAGATGAGACAAAGATAGATGGTTATTGTCTTCATAGGTTTTCACTAGGTAAAATATTATTTTTCTATGGATGAAATACAGTGGTTTTATTTACGGTTGTGTCTTGTTCGTTATGCACGCGGCGGCTGCGCAAAGACCTGATTCCTCCCATTTCTGGCCGCTCGAATGCAATCCCGCTGTCACCTCCATGTTCTGCGACTACCGGCCGGGTCATTTCCATTCAGGAACAGACCTTAAGACCTGGGGTAGGACCGGTATCCCGGTTATTAGCGAGGGCGCTAGCTGCGCTTTCAAGGCGAGTGTTTCCACCGGAGGATACGGCAGGGCACTCTATGTGCAGCTCGATAACGGGGAATACCGGGTCTATGGTCATCTTGAACGATATACCAGCGCCATAGAGGCCATGGTTCGTGAACGGCAGTACGCAACCAGGAAATATACCACGGTCATCATGTTTAAAAAAGACCAGATCAGATTTAAAAAGGGAGAGGTCATCGCACTGAGCGGTGAATCGGGCGTGGGGTTCCCTCACTTGCATTACGAACACAGGAGCAGAACTAATGTTCCGCGCAACCCGCTCGCTCATGGCCTTTATGTAAAGGATACGCGCGCGCCAATACTCCAGGAGATCGCGGTCAAGCCCCTACGGCCGGGATCCACGGTCAATGGATGTGACAGCGTGTATGTGGCCGCCCTTAAGGGCGGCACAAAAAACCAGTATGCCGTCGAACGGCCCATCCAGGCCTATGGCTGCATCGGGTTCGCCCTCAATGGCTATGATTGCGCTGATGCGGCCGGTAACAAGTTCGGGCTTTACCGGACCCGGCTTTTTTTAGACGATTCCCTGCTCTTTTCCGCGATGTACGATTCTTTTAATTTTGAAACTACCCGTCAGGTCCATCTTGACCGCGATCTTTTTCTCATCCGGTCAGGTATGGGTGATTTCTACAATCTCTACCGAGAGGAAGGGACCATCCTGCCTTTTTATGGGGATTTTCCCGCAAACGCTGGTCTCTTAGGCGTACAGGATCTTCCGGCAGACGGGCTGCACCGGGTACGGATACTTGCGGACGATGTGTCCGGAAACAGCGCGGAAGCCACTATTGCTCTCTATTATATAAAGCCGCCGGTCATTGCCCGGATCGATCTTCTTCCCCATGGAAAGAGCGCGCATTTTGTGGCCCATATCGAACCCGGCGGGTTTCCGGTCCGGAAAACTGATTTTTTCATCTCACCCGATGGCAACCAGTGGAAAAAAATCCTTTCCCGTGAAGTACTTGCCCAGCACTATTACAGTTGCGAAGCGGATTCAACGCCCCTTGGATTTTTCTATGTAAAAGCATTGGCTTCGGATTCGCTTGGGTTCGAATCCACGCCGCTTGTGACAGGATATGCCTCGTCTATCCCGCGAAAAGCGGTCTCCCTCCCGTCGCCGGAGCTTTTTCTCTCAGCGCAGGGCGATCTTTTGACTGTAACGCTCATATCAGGAGCGCCGCTGCCCCGCGAGCCAGATATTTCTGTATCCATCAACGATACGGCGATCCAGCTTCCGATCCCCCGGTCCTCCAGACCTGGTGAATACACGGTGAAGTTCAGGGCAGCATTTTCAGGCCAGAAAAACCTTGGCGTAGTAGCCACAGTGCTCGATTTTAACGGCAGCGCACGGGTATTCGGGAAACAGTTCCAGGTAGGCGGGTCCTCCCGTGAGAGCGGGATCGTTGTTACATCTCCCGACAACATAGCCTCCGCTTATGTCAGGAAAGGCGCGGTCTTCAACCAAACCTTTATCTGGCTGCAATTGTACCCCGATTCCCTTGTCAGGACTTGGCCCGAACTAGTACAGGCAAGTTTGAGCTATGCATTTGAGCCGGGAGTGGTCTATTACGATCAGAAACTCTCCATTGGCATTAAAGCTCCACGCAAGCCGAAAACAGGGCTTTTCACGTCAAAGGGCGGGGAAGGGTGGCGGTTCAATTCCTCTGAGTACGATACGAAAAGCGGAAATTATACCGGCGCGATCTGGGAGCACATCCCGTTTTGCCTTTTCACGGACGAGATCCCTCCTGCGGTCTCCTTTAGACCGGGCCAAGGCAAACCCGATACGGTCCCGGGCCAGGGATTGCTGATCAGCGTTGACGACCGGGGGGCTGGCATAAACGCCGAAAGCATCAACGCGTTCATCGACAGCCAGTGGACACTTTGCGAATACGATCCGGAAAAAAAGTCAGTGTCCGTTTTCATGGACTCAGTTACGGCAGGAAACCACCTGCTTTCCTTTAGTGTCAGGGACAACCTTGATAATGAGACCGTTGTCAGCGTTCCGTTTGTCCGGCCTTAGCCTTGTTCTCGTGTGCACTGCGGCGTGCGCCGGCCTTGTTGACCGGCAGTACGACGCTGATCTGACGCAGGGAGTAGACCTCATTATGCGGCAGGAGTACGATTCCGCTGGCAAACGGTTTGCGGCCATGACGGTCCGCGCCCCGCGCAACCCGGCCGCGCGATTCCTCAATGTTTCCCTCATGGCAGGCAGGTTTTACGATAAAAATGATACATCGCAACTGGCGGCTTTTTACGTCGAGGCTGATACTGTCCTTGCACTTACGCAGCTTCCCTGTTCACCCATGTGCCGGTTCTATCACGCGGCAACTTTAGGATATCTTGCCGTGTTCCACAGCAATGAAGGCAGATGGCTTCAGGGCGCGGTCCTGGGATACAAGGCCGCGGCCATGTACAACGATCTTTCAAAGGACAAGGTGGCCTCGGGCGATGTTCTGGGCATGCTGGGCAGCTATCATTATTGGACTTCATCGATCCTGAAAGGAATGTTCCGGCTTCCCTTTCTGGGCGACCGCAGGGCCCAGGGAATCGAGGAATTGAGCCGGAGTATCGGCGCCTCGCGCTATCTTACCGGGGCGCTGGTAAACTCCCTCATATGGATCTATTATGACAACAAACAATATGCCAAGGCGCTCTCGCTCTGCGAATCTATTCTCGACCGCTATCCCCGTAACCGTGTCTACCGGAAGACCCGGCTGGCCATTCTCTATATGATGGGACGCTACAACCAGGCTGAGACCCTGGCCCGCGATCTTTTAAAAGAGTACGAGGGAGTGGAAGAGGCACCGGTGAATTATTACATTATTAAGATAAAACTGGCGCTCATCTATTTTTCATCGGGCAAAATCGCGCTGGGAAACGCTCTTGTCCGCGAAGTGGACCAGGTGCAGTTCGATGAATATATGCGCCAGCGCCTCCAGAAACACATTGATATAATGCACAAGGCAGTGCGGGAGCAGGAAAAACAATGAAACAGTACGATGTCCTCGTCATAGGCAGCGGTATTGCCGGCCTTACCTTTGCGCTCAAGGCCGCGCGCGCGGGAACAGTGGCCATTCTGACGAAAAAAGCGGTCACTGATTCCAGCACCAACCATGCGCAGGGCGGTGTTGCCGCGGTCTTTGCGGACGATGATTCCTTTGACCAGCACATTGCCGATACCCTGCTGGCCGGGGCCGGGCTCTGCAATAGCCGCATGGTCGAGATCCTGGTGAAAAACGGCCCTGCGGCCATCATGGATCTGGTGAGCTGGGGTGCCGCTTTTACCGGTTTCAAAAATGAAGGGGGCGTACCCCGGTTCGATTTGGGCAGAGAGGGCGGCCATCTCCGCCACCGCATTGTCCATGCGCAAGACCTCACGGGCCGGGAAATTGAACGGGCGCTTTTAGCCGCCGCATCAGGCGAAAAAAACATTTCGCTTTTTTCCGGGATTTCGTGTGTCGATCTTATCACCGAGCATACCATAGAGCACCGGACTAAGGGTGATACCTGTTACGGGGTTTACGCCTACAACAGCGTTTCGCGGCAGGTCGAACGTTTTTGCGCCAAAGTCACCATGCTGGCCACGGGCGGTGCGGGGCAGGTCTACAAACATACCACCAATCCCGATATTGCCACGGGCGATGGACTGGCCATTGCGTTCCGCGCTGGCGCGCGGATAGCAAACCTTGAATTCATGCAGTTTCATCCAACAACTTTGTATCATCCGCGCGCAAAGTCATTCCTGATAACCGAGGCGCTGCGCGGACATGGCGCGGTCCTGATCGACGGCCAAGGCGAGGAGTTCATGAAAAAGCGGCACGAGCTGGGATCGCTCGCTCCCCGCGACATTGTGGCGCGGGCCATAGACCTCGAACTCAAGGAAAAGGGGATTCCCTGCGTGTATCTGGATGCCACCCGTCTGGATAAAGAGGTGCTCAAACAGAAATTCCCCTATATCTATGCCACTTGTCTCGAATACGGCATCACCATGACGCGTGATCCCATCCCTGTGGTTCCCGCGGCCCACTACATGTGCGGCGGCGTGGTTGTTGACGAATGGGCCCGCACCACCATCAAACGGCTTTATGCGTGCGGAGAGGTCTCGCACACGGGCGTGCATGGTGCAAACCGGTTGGCCAGCAATTCCCTTCTTGAAGCTGTGGTGTTCGCGGACCGGGCCGCGCAATCCGCGGTCCAGGAGATCGCTTCGGTCCCTGAAAATTTTCCCGCGATTCCCGAATGGGACGATTCCGGCACATACGACCCCAAACTTAAGATCGAACTGGTGCACGATACAATGGAAGTACGGAACATTATGTGGGACTATGTGGGCATTGTTCGTTGCGGGCTTCTGCTCTCCCGCGCCCTGCGCAGACTCGACACCATTTGCGGCGAGATTGAGGAGTATTACAAGCGCACCAAGGTGAACGAGGACCTGCTCGAAGTACGCAATCTTGCCCAGGCAGCTAAAATGATCGTGCGTTCGGCCCTGATGCGCCGTGAAAGCCGGGGTCTGCACTACAACATCGACTTCCCTGAACGGGACGACGCCCATTGCCTGAAAGACACTATTATCTCTTCGTTCGAATGACGCTGTTTTTTCTATATCTTATAGCCGCTGTTTGTTTGTGCGTGTTGTACGCGTGCGTTATCCTGTTTCTTTGGCGTGGCCTGTTGCGGCTGAAGCCGGGCGCTAACACGCGCAATCATTCCTTTTCTATTGTCATTGCGGCGCGGAACGAGGAGGCGATTTTAGGCGCCTGTCTCGATACCGTGCTTGACCAGGATTATCCGCGCGATCTGTTTGAAGTCATTGTTGTTGACGACAGATCCACTGATGCCACTGCCGCCATTGTCAGGCAGCGTGCGGCTGTCCAGACCAATATTACGCTGGTATCCATCACAGAATGCCCTACGGGCGTATCGCCCAAAAAAAACGCGCTGACCCATGGTATTGCTGCGGCAAAAGGCGAGATTATACTGTTTACTGACGCTGATTGCCTGGTGTCCAACACCTGGGTAAGCCATATAAACGCCCATTTCAGTCCCACGGTGGGGGCGGTTTCAGGTCTCACAACATATTATTCCGACCCGTCTCTCAACCGGCTTTTCTGGGGCGTCCAGGCAGCTGATTTTTTTTCGCACGGTGTGGTCTCGGCCGCGGCAATGGGCGCGGGCGTGCCCTTGAACACCAACGCGAACAATTTTGCGGTCAGAAAGAGCGTGTTCGACCAGATTGGCGGATACGGGAAGGTCAGGCATGTTGTTTCCGGCGACGATGACCTGCTGCTCCAGGCAATCGCGCGCTCAGGGAACTGGCAGGTTACCTATGCCCCGGAGCAGGGGGCGGCCGTGACCACGCGTCCCACCCAAACTCTGCGCGGCGTTTGGGAACAGCGCAAACGCTGGGGGTCCAAGACCGTGTTCTACAATGTGGCGCAGCGTGCGTTGCTCTCCGGTATTTTTATGTTCTATTGCCTTATTTTCGCCGGATTTCTCGCGCTGCCATTTGGCACGGGGCCGTGGGTGCTCTTGGTGGCCTGTGTTTTTACGGTCAAGACCGGTCTCGATCTTTTTCTGGCCAAAGCGGGCATGCGTCTTTTCGGTAACGATGCGCTCTGGTCCTTTTTCCTGGTGCTTGCCTTTATTCATGTCCCGCTCATTGTGCTTGCTGCCCTGTTCGGAATATTTGGCCGCTTTACCTGGAAAGACGCACAGAGCCGGAGGGTCGCATGAGACTGCTCTCCTTGTCAAAAAACGCGCGCATTGCCGCCTGTTTGGTTAAAAACCGGGTCGCGGGAGAGGGAATATATCCTTTTTACGCCTCGTTCAAGGTGACCTCTCGCTGCCGGTTCAACTGTGAATTTTGCAATATCAAGGAGGAACGGAATCGTCTCGATCTGCCAATGCACACTGTCAAGAAAATACTCGATACGCTTTCTGATTCGAGCGTGGCTCTGGTTAGTTTTGAGGGCGGGGAGCCCCTGCTTAGGAACGATATAGCTGAACTGCTCAGCTATGCCCGGTCAAAACAGTTTTATCTGCTGTTTACTACGAGTGAACACGCGCTCGAGAAATATCCCATGCGTGAATACGCGCGATATATCGACTTTCTCCATATTTCAATCGACGAGGGGCACAACAACTTGCGGATGTTCGAGCGTCTCGCTGAATTCCAGTCGTACGGGTCGCAGCTGGCCGTTCAGGTGGTTGTCACGCGCGATACCCTTCCCGCGCTTGCGGAAAAAGCGGCCCAGTGCCACAGGCACGGCGCAAGTATGGTCATTATGCCCGCGGTCCATATGAACCGTACTGGCGATTTTTTTCCTGATATGGACGCGTTTACAGCCGAGATTAGGCGTCTTAAAAAGCTCTATCCGGCCCTAATCCTGACCCCTGATGGGTATGGCGCGGCAGTGCGGAACAGTGCGTGCAGTTCTGAAAGTATTATCATTGATTCTGACGGCAGACTTTTCTATCCTTGCCATATCCGTGAGACAAAGGGGCCTGATCTTTCCGTTATCCCTTTGATGACTTACCTGACCAGCCCTGAGGCTGTTGCGGCACGGCGCGATATGCGTGCGTGCCGCAAACAATGCGGCTGGTTCCAGTATTTTTCCATCCGTGACTATACTTCGGTAACATCAGCGGCCGCTGCCCTGTGGCCCGCCATATCCAAGGCGCTGACACGTTTGCGCCGCACCTCTTCAAACAAATAAAAAACCCCCTCCCATTTGTATGGGAGGAGGTTTTGTGCGTATCAATCACGCCCTATTGCCAATCACTGCAACAGGGAGATAATGGCCTGAGGGGCTGCGTTCGCCTGGGCCAACATGGCCAGGGCAGACTGCGTCATGATCTGGTTCCTGGTGAAGGTGGTGGTCTCAGCGGCGAAATCAACGTCACGGATCACAGACTCAGCGGCCTGCGTATTGTGCGACTGATTGTCCAGGTTGTTGATCGCGTGCTCGAGTCTGTTTACATAGGCGCCGATCTGGCTTCTCATCGAATTGACCGACTGAATGGCGGTATCAATAGAGGTGAGCGCTGACGCGGCCCGTGTTTGGCTCGAAATGCTGGAACTGGTAAGGCCCAGGGCGCCGGTCGAGGTACTGGTGATGGAAACGGTCATCTCGTTGATTGAACCGCTGTTCGGACCAATGTGGAGGATGCACGACGAGGAACCGGTGGCGCCGAATGAGCTGGAGCCTCCATCGAGAAGGGTCATGCCATTATATTGGGTCACATTGGTGATACGGTCGATTTCGCTCATGAGCGCCTGATATTCCTGGTTTGTATAGGTGCGTTCGGTGCTGGTGAGTGTATCGTTGGTTGATTGGACAGCCAGCTCGCGCATACGTTGCAGCATGGAGGATACCTCGTTTGCCGCGCCTTCTGCGATCTGCAGGAGCGAAATACCATCTGACGCGTTGCGTTTTGCCGCATCCATGCCATTGATTTGGGTACGGAGTTGTTCGGAGACCGCAAGACCTGCAGCGTCATCGCTTGCGCGGTTGATGCGGAGACCTGTTGAGAGCCGTTCGAGGGACTTGTTCAAAGACCTGCCAACAGTGTCGAGCGCACCAGTGGTGATCATCGCGGAAATGTTGTGATTGATTCTCATTAAATTAACCTCCCTGTTAATTCATTAAAGTTTAAAATAAAGACAATTCCTTTTGTCTGGAACAGCCGGTTTTTTTAGATAGACCTTACCCCCTTTGTTTTACTGTTCCAAAATTTGTCAGGGAGGAAACAAGAGTGCAAATCGGTGTTTCGTCCCTGAAGCCACCGTTAAAAGGCCATAAATTTCCTATTCTATGTATCGGCATATTTGCTGAAGACTTTAATAAAAAATTTGCGGACTTTCTAGTGGGATACATATCTTGTTTGTTTCTAGTTGGTTATATTGGATAGAGCGAGATGCTATCTTGTTGGGCGTCATTCCGCGAAAATATGCCCTCATAGCTGAATGACGCCCTTACGGCCGGTTATGCGTGGTGCGGGCCTGTTGGGGCGTCATTCTGCAACTGTATCCTCCATAGCTGAATGACGCCCTTACGGCCGGTTATGCGTGGTGCGGGCCTGTTGGGGCGTCATTCTGCAACTGTATCCTCCATAGCTGAATGACGCCCTTACGGCCGGTTATGCGTGGTGCGGGCCTGTTGGGGCGTCATTCTGCAACTGTATCCTCCATAGCTGAATGACGCCCTTACAGCCGCGTTGCGTGTGGCGCGGGTGTTTGTTTATATTTACTAATTCTCGGGATGTAGCGCAGTCCGGATTAGCGTACCTGAATGGGGTTCAGGTGGTCGTGAGTTCAAATCTCACCATCCCGATTTAAATTAACCGCAACTATCAAGGGCTTTCAGCAAAACGCTGTGGGCCCTTGCTGTTTACAGCCATTAAAAAAGAGGACAGCAGTTATTACGAGCGCTAAGGCTTATGTTTAACTGAGATTAAATTAATTATCCACTGGTATAGAGGAAGAATCTGCTGGAGTCTCGAGAAGGATTTTTTTGTTTCGGGCCTTTTCACGCAGCCAGGAATAGAAGGCTTCCAGCTTTCCTGTATCCAGGAGCGTATAATTTTGTTTCTTGGCCATTGTGATAAATTGGTTCATTTCAGCATCAGACTCCGCGAGCTTCCCGGCACGGACAAGGACCTCGGCTTTGTTATAGTGACTGAATATCTCCTGGATTTCGAACCAGATATCGCCGTAGCGACGCAGTGCGCCGCACATTTCGCGGGTACGGCCTCCCGCGCGGGTAGAGGCGCAGGTGGTCTTTATCGCCGCCGCATAGGAAACAAAGGAATCGATATAGGCAATGGCGAGTGAATCGCGTCCGCATAGCGATGCCCACGTGGAGAGATAGAGGTAGGGTTCCTGCTGATAAAAGGTTTGGTTGTAGAAATTATCCAATCCTTCAGCGTCCATGCCGCCGCCATTGTATGTTTCACACACAGAACGGTAGGCTTCCGCAATCACTGGCCACTTTCGTTCGCTCCAATTGGTGTCCTGAAAAGGTCGCAGGGCAAGCGCGCGGATGATGGCTGTGTTTCCCGGATGAAATTCAGGGTCAATGATTGTGACCCCTTTTCCCTGGTAGTCGAGGACATAGTAGCTGAGACGGGGCTCCATCACGAAACTGGTATTTTTGACCGGGTACACGTGCATGGCCCCAAAAAGGTGGGCCAATTCATGGAGCAGGGTATAGTAAGCCATCTGGAAGGGTTCGCGGGCATCGGTCCAATTCATCTGTTTAATCTGCACATAGCCGAATTCAGAACTGGCAATGCCGGCAAAGTCGTATCGGAACATGTTTTTTTCCTTCGAGAAGTGGATCACGATGTCCGCGCTTCCCTTGGGAACGTTTTTGATAAGGGCGTGAATTTCGTGCATGGTGTAGAAATCGGGATTTTTTGACATGTCGTATTCGTACATGGTGTCCACGATGAAAACGATATCGAACCACGACCCGTAGACCTCGTTCACCTTGTCCACGATCATTTCAAGGTTTTGCCGCCAGTATTGGTTTACCGTATAGGTGGGATCGACAATAATCGCCGCATGCACCTTCCGATACCCCACTTTGTTGTTCATCATGACAATTGATGAGCAGTTGAAAAGAGGAGAGAGGATGAATAGAAGAATAATCGGGATGCTGTATTTCATGGGATAAAAATAAAGAAGATTGTTTCCGCAGGGCAAGAAGAAAGAACTGGCTTTTTGGACAGAAGTGCCCTTATGCTGGGAATAGGGACAATGTTGGGCAAGAATGATACGCCATGCATGCATAAAACAAATAATATCAAACAGATAGGTATGGGCATTGGATTTGCAGATTCATATTAGGCGATTAAATATAAGATGAATCATTTATAGGGAAAAACTCAACTAATATAACAGGGTGAAAGGGGGTCAAATGAAAAAGAAACTTCTTTCAATCGCGACAGGGCTTTTAATGGCCGCTATTTTCTGGGGCTGCAATGAAGCGCGGATCAAGACCACCTTTGAGGAAATTGTGCTCCGATCCGACCGGATTGTTCTTGCACAGGCCATTTCAAAGGAAATCTGCTGGAATCAGGACAGCAGCAGCCTGAATACATTCATCAAATTTTATGTGGTCGCTGATATCGAGGGCGAGACGCAGGGCGACGATATCATGGTGAAATTTTTTGAAGGCGCCATGGGCCAGCAATGCCTTACGTTGTTGAAACAGTCGCGTGGCAACCTGGGCAGTGAAGCCTTCCTGTTTTTAAACAGAGACCCTGCATGCGATTCGTGCTACGAAATCATGGGCATGTATCAGAACAGGTCTACGGTTTCCTTCAAGCGAATGCAGGAGAGAGGCTCAGCTGTTATCGATGGCAAAGCAGTCGCCTTTTTTGCGCGCATGAATGGCAATGATATGGTGGTTACCGGATACAATATAGGGTTCGACGAATTGAAACGGGTTGTGTCCGGCATCCGCGCCAAGTTTGCGGCCCGGTAATTCTATTGCCCGCGTTGTCCGCCATCGGATATATTTTCAGACTAATGAAAACCGCTGGAGCGGACAAGACCGCCATCATTATCCCCGCGTACAACTGTGCCGTGGCCCTTGGCCAAGTGCTTGCCGGTATCAGGTCAATTGCGGGCCAGGTCGCGGTTATGGTGGTCGACGATGGTTCGACCGATGAAACGCGGTATGTTCCTGACGAATACGACTGCCGCTGCATACGTCATGAGAAACGGAAAGGTAAGGGCGCCGCGCTCAGGACCGCGCTCGCCTGGGCGGCGTCGCACGAATACGAGTATGCGATCACCATGGATGCCGACGGACAGCATGCGGCCGCTGACCTTCCCGCTTTTTTCGCGGCCAGCGGCGACCTTGCCATTGGCAAACGTTCATTCACTCCCGGCGTCATGCCATGTACGCGGATTTTTTCCAATCGGATAAGCAGCTTTCTTCTGACAAAGCTGACGCGTACGGTCATTGCCGACAGCCAGTGCGGATACCGGAAGATACGGCTCGATGCCATCCAAGGATTCAAGAGTGCGACAAATGGATATCAGTTCGAGACCGAGATGGTTCTCTATGTGGCGCTGGCGCGCAAAGGCAGGATCGTGAATGTGCCTGTGCGGACAATCTACGAAGGCCAGAAAAGTTACATCAGGCATCTTCCTGATATGGGCGAATTCATCCGCGCGGCCATCACGTATAGTAAATACCGCTGACCGGGACACAATATGGATTTCAGGATAGCCAGGCAAAATATGGTGCGCGACCAGATTATGCGGCGGGGCATACACGACGACCGCTTAATCACGGTCATGCTCGAAGTTCCCCGCCACGAGTTTGTTGATTCAGGTATGAAGAACCAGTCTTATTCTGACAACGCGCTTCCCATTGGCGAGGGACAGACGATCTCCCAGCCATACATGGTGGCCCACATGACCGACATGCTCGCGGTTGGGCAGGAGGATCGTGTGCTTGAGATCGGGACTGGCTGCGGCTATCAGACCGCCATACTCGCAAAACTAGGGGCTTCCGTGTGCACCATTGAGCGTATCGCTTCGCTTTCGGAGCGGGCGCAAAAAAATTGCGCGCAGCTGGGCCTCTCGACTATCGAATTCCGGATCGGCGACGGCACAGGCGGGTGGCCCGAGAAGGCGCCATTTGACAAAATAATAACAACCGCCGGGGCGCCCGCCATTCCCGAGACACTTTTTTCCCAGCTTGCCGAAGGAGGGCGCATGGTGGTGCCGGTGGGTAATCGCTCCATCCAGGAACTGCTTGTGGTCGAGAAGAAAAACGGTGAAAAACGGGTAACGCAGACCATTGATTGCTTGTTTGTCCCCCTGATAGGCAAGGAGGGATGGGAATAATACTCTCTCCTTGACTTGGACTTTCTCCCGTGTGTATGTTTCCTACGTAACATGAAGACGTCTTTTTGCCTTTTGGCACTCCTTATGTTCATCGGATGCGCGGAAAAACCCTATTACCATTTCAATGCCTATACCGACGATATGTTCTTGCCTTCAAAAGATGTCATGGTCTATAACAATGGCGGCGTGCCGAAAATGAACTATGTGAACATCGGCGACGTTATAATCAGGGGCGGGGACTACAGCTTCAGGCTCAGGAAAACCATTGATATGGCTAAAAGCGCCGGTGGCGACGCTATTATTGTCAAGGGCGATAAACTGGGCGTCAATTATGAATCGAGTACCATGGTGTCACTTGTAATTCGATTTGTCAACGAGCAGGCCCATAACGCCGGAGATCCCGACAGCAATGCCGAACCCGGTGAATATCAGGATCTCGACACAAAAAAGCAAGACTATTTTCTCGGCGACGAATAGACCTTTTACTCCCGCACCATCTCCATGAAACGCGCGGTCATTGATCTGGGGACCCACACCATAGTACTTCTTGCCGTGGACCTTTCCGGCGATGGCCAACTGGCTGTTCTGCGCGAGGAGGAGCGTATTGTGGGTTTGGGCAGGGGAGCGGGCGGCGAATGGATACTGACCAGCGAAGCCATCGCCCGCACGCGCGAGGCCTTGCTCGAATACACCGCCATACTCGGGCGCATGGGAGTGGACCGGGTGCGGTTTACCGCTACCGCGGTGCTCAGAAACGCGCGAAACAGCGCTGAGGTCAAGCAGGTCCTTGAAGAGGCGGGGCATTTCCCTATCACCATCATTTCAGGAGAAGAAGAGGCGCGCCTGGTCTATCTGGCTGCGGCGCGGACCTTTCCCCTTGTCCGGGAAAAGACCGTGGTGGATATCGGCGGCGGCAGCACAGAGGTCATTTCAGGAACAGCGGAGCGCGTTGAGAACCTGGTGAGCATGCCTCTTGGAGCAGTGGCACTGACTGATCGGTTTCTTACCTGTTTTCCCACCAACGCCTCTGAAACCAGGGCCCTTGATGCCCATATCCGGTCTGTTTTTGAGACCAATTTTGCGGGCCAAGAGATGCGCCAGGGCGCGCTTGTCGGCGCCGCGGGGACTTTTACCACGGCTGCGGCAATGGAACAGGGTATGGTTGAATATTCACCTGAGAAAATAACCGGCTTCAAGCTGAAACGGCCTGCTGTTGAATATTGGATTGAACGGCTCCATGCAATGACTCTTGATGAGCAATGCCATATTACCGGTTTGCATCCCAAGCGCGCCGGGTATGTGGTTTCAGGCATGCATCTAATCCACGCTTTGTATAGTTTTTTTAAAACTGATGAAATCATTATCAATGACGCGGGATTACGTTATGGCGTGCTCTACGACTGGCTTGCGTCAGATAGCAGAACCGGGTAAAAAAAGGCTATTTTTTCCTCAACACGTTTTGATAGAGCAGAAACCCCGCAAAACAGACGCCCAGACACACTGATGCAATGCTCAGGATATGATAATATTCCGCAAGCAGTTTCTTTTGCGAATAGAGTGAATAACCAAGGACCGCAAGAACAATGTTCCAGAGACCTGCGCCAAGGGCAGTATAGGCTAGGAATGTGGCCAGATTCATGCGCGAGAGCCCGGCTGGGATGGATATAAGCTGGCGTACAGCAGGGACCAGACGTCCTACCAGCGTTGATGTTTTCCCATAACGGGTGAAAAAGGCCTCGGCTTTTTCAAGACTTTGGCGCTTTATCAGTAGCATGTGCGCCAGCCGTGTGTCCGCGAGTCTATAGAGTACAGGACGGCCCAGAAAGCGGGCGAGATAGTAATTGATAAACGCGCCGCAGAGTGCGCCCGCAGTTGCGGATAGGACCACCAGTACCACATTCAGTTCTCCCTGTGCTGCTTTCCAGGCAGCGGGCGGGACCACGATTTCAGAAGGAAACGGAATAAAGGAACTCTCAACGGTCATGAGCAGCGCTATGGTTCCGTAATTGATGTTCGCCATATACCAACTGACAATTCCCGCGAGCGCTTCGGTCATCTGTCTTCCTTTTTGATTTTAGAATTTCAGCAGTGTCACTGATTCGTGGAGCAGGTCAAAGGGGTTTCTGAAGGTTTTCTGGTAATAACAGGTCCATGAGCAGCCCCGGCATTGGTCAACCACCAGTTTCTTCGCTTTTATCCACCGTTTGTCCTTAAGGCTGGTAATATCGAAAATGGAGAGATTTGTCGCAAATTCCTGGCAGGGCATGAGCATGCCATCGGCGTTTACCACGATAAACGGGTTTTTTGCAGTGGGGCATTTCCAGTTGTTTTTCCTGTAAAAATCAGCGGCCTTCCGGAGCAAGGGGTAGGAGGGGAGTATCTTGCCTGTTTTTGCGCGGAGTGCCGCAAGCTCAGTGAAGAGTTTTTTGAGCTTTTCGTACGAAGGCTTTTGGGGCCCGGTCTGCGCCGAGAAAAGACTGCCCACGTCCTGAAGAATGCCGAAGTCAAAGAGAATGCCCTGCCCAACGCATTCGCGGGCAATGGCGAGTATCGAGTCAACGTTTTCAGCGGTTATCACAACGAGCAGAGCCGGGGTAATGCCGAATGTTTCGCATTTTTTAAGTTCACCGAGAAAGCGTGAGATCGCCGCGGGGGTCTGGTCGTCAAGACCATTGAGCGATGCGCAGAGGAAATCGAGGTCTTTCAATTGGGCAAGATGGCCATTATCAAGGAGGGTCCCATTGGTGAAGAGCCAGGTAACGCACCCTTTCTGGCGCGAAGCATAGGAAACCAGTTCGCCGATGTCCTTGCGCAGAAACGGTTCTCCGCCGTTGATCGACACGTTGCGCACGCCCCATGAGTAGAGGGCGTCGACCGCCTTTTTCCATTCATCGGTGGAAAGCTCTTTACCGGGTTGGCGATGCACGTTGCAGAATGAACAGGAGCGGTTGCAGACCCGTGTCACAAAAAGCGAAGCAAAAGGCGTTGCGCCGCTTTGAAAGGCGCATTTAAAGATTTTGAGTTTACGGTTTATGTCCATGATACGACCCGCCACCCCCTCGGCGGCAGATAGACCCTATTCGGCTTCTTCGTGCTGGAGCACCAGCTCGTTTTTGCACGTAAGACAGCGCAGGGAGGTCTCTTTGCCTTTGGTGTTCCGCTCGACCATGAAGGGCGCGCCGCACGCTGTACAGGGCTGGTTGACCGGCCTGTTCCACGTGGCGAACTTGCACGACGGATAGGTGCTGCACGAGAAGAAAATTTTCCCTTTTGGCGAATAGCGCTCGGCAATGTATCCCGGGCACCCCTGTTCGGGGCATTTGATTCCCGTGGGATAGGGCATGGTTGTTTTGCATTCGGGATAACGGGAACAGCCGAGAAACCGGGACGACTTCCATTTTTTGACCAGCATGGGGCTGCCGCATTTGCGGCAGTTCATTTCGATCTTGGGACTTTCCAGTTCCTCTTTTTCCACGGGACTAGTGTGGTGGCACCGGGGATATTCGGAACAAGCGAGAAAACGGCCATTTTTACCCCATTTGACCACCATGGTGCCTTTGCCGCATTCGCTGCAGGGCTCCTTGGTATCTTCCTCAAGCGATTTTTTAAGCCCCTTGATTTTCTCCTGGGCTTTTTTAAGGTCCCTGGCTAGTGGCTGGTAAAACTGGTTTAAAAGGTTTGTCCAATTGTCTTCACCGCTTTCAACCTTGTCGAGTTCGTTTTCCATATTTGCCGTAAAGGTGACATCGAAGATGTCGGGGAATTCACCGGTGAGAATGGAATTTACCGTTTTTCCCAGCAACGACGGCGAAAACCGGCGTTCGACCAGGTCCACGTATTTCCGGCGTTTGAGCGTATCGATGATCTGGGCATAGGTGCTGGGCCTGCCAATCCCCTGTTTTTCGAGTTCCTTGACAAGCGACGCTTCGCTGTAGCGCGGCGGCGGCTGCGTAAAGTGCTGTTGATCATCGAACGAAATCGGTTGCAGAATCTCGCCCTCGGAAAGCTGGGGTAGAAGGACATCCTTGCCGCTATTTTTTCCTTCTTTGTCGTCATCGTTGTCCTCGTTATAGACCCTGGTGAAACCGTCAAAAACGAGTATTGATCCCGCTGCCCTGAACAGACAGTTTTCGACCGGGATATCGATTGTGGTAAGGTCGTACTGGGCGCTTTCCATTTGTGAGGCGAAAAAGCGTTTCCAGATGAGGTCGTAGAGTTTAAACTGGTCCGCGGTGAGGTAGTTCTTCAGGCTTTCAGGCGCATATGCCGTTTCGACCACGGACGGCCGTATGGCTTCGTGGGCGTCCTGGGCCTGTTCGCTTTTTTTGTATTCCTTGGATTTGGCTGGCACATAGGCGTCGCCATACAGGGACCCGATAAGCGCGGCTGCCGCTTGTTTCGCCTCCTCCGAAAGACGGGTTGAGTCGGTCCTCATGTAGGTGATAAGACCGACGCGGTCATCGCCCATGTCGATGCCTTCATAGAGCTGCTGGGCAATGAGCATGGTACGGGAGGCTGAAAAGTGGAGCTTGCGCGCCGCTTCCTGCTGTATGGTGCTGGTAATGAAAGGCGGAGCAGGGTTGCGGGACTTGCGTTTTTTATTTATCTCAGTTATTTTCCATTCTTTTCCCGTAACAAGCTCTATTATTTTACTGACAGCCTCTTTTGATCCCAGTTCAGGATCTTTTGCGTCGATTTTGAAAAGTTTTACGGTACATTCCGCGCCTTCGCGGGTTTTTACGCGTACCTCGAGGGTCCAGTATTCCTGCGGTTTAAAAGCGTCACGCTCATCTTCGCGCTGACATATCAGGCGCAGCGCCACGGACTGTACGCGCCCTGCAGACAGTCCGCGATACACGGTTTTCCATAGAAAAGGGCTGATTTTATATCCCACGATCCGGTCGAGAATGCGGCGGGCCTGCTGTGCGTGGACCTTGCGCATGTCAATGGACAGCGGTGAATCGACCGCTTTGCGCACCGCGTTTTGCGTGATCTCGTTGAGCAATACCCTGTGGATAACGGCTTTGGGATTCGCCTTGCTTACGATCTCCGAAATATGCCAGGCAATGGCTTCTCCCTCGCGGTCAGGATCGGGCGCCAGAAATATGTTCTGCGCCTTTTCCGCGGCTTTGCGCAGCTCGCTGATCACCTTGGCTTTGCCTTTCATGGTGACATATTTCGGCTTGAAGTTGTTTTCAATGTCGATTCCCAGTTCTTTGACAGGCAGGTCTATCACATGGCCCATGGAGGCCTTAATGACGAAATCTTTGCCCAGATATTTACCAATGGTGCGGGACTTTGCGGGTGATTCAACGATCAGTAGGTTTTTTGCCATACACTCTCTTCTTGTAGGTTAATTTTAATGCCTGAAATGGCGCATGCCGGTGAATATCATTGCAATGGAGTATTTGTTACAGGTGGCTATAACTTCGTCGTCCCGTTTTGATCCGCCTGGTTGAACAATGTACTTTATTCCGAACGAGGCTGCCTGATGGATGTTGTCGTCAAAAGGGAAAAAAGCGTCGGAAGCAAGGACGCATCCGCTGAAAATTTCCTTGGTGAACTCCTCTTTGGATACAGCGGGCTTTTGTTTCAGATAGAGCGCTTCTGTGTTTTCAGCGGCCTTGGTCATGCACAGTTTTCGGATTGAATCAACCCGGTTGGGTTGGCCGGCGCCCATTCCCAATACCATGTAGAATCCCGGTTTATATTCGTAGCCAAGGACAATGGCGTTGCTCTTAACATGCTTGCAGGCCGCATAGGTGAACTGGGCCAAGCGCTGCTTTTCTTCGGGAAAGGGCGTTGTGGTCATGGTGTCGAATTTCTCGAATACGGTGCTGTCGCGCTCCTGTTCAAGCATGCCGCCGGTTACATGGCGGTAGACCATGCCCTTGCGAACAGCGTTGGGATCTAGTTCGCCCACCTTAAGCAAACGTATGTCTTTGGACTTCTGGCGGAGAAACTCGAGCGCGTCGGGGTTGAAGTCAGGGGCAATGAGCATTTCAACAAACCGTCCCTGGAGCCTGTTGGCCGTTCGTATGTCCACGATCTGATTTACCGCGATAACGCTCCCGAACGAGGAGACCTGATCGCCGTTCCAGGCGCATTCGAGCGCTTCTTCGAGCGTGGCGGCAGTGGCAAAACCGCAGGGATTGGTATGTTTAATGACCACTGCCGCAGGCGCATTGGTGATTTCCTTGACCGCTTCGAGCGCAGCGTCGCCGTCGACAATGTTGTTGAACGAAAGTTCTTTGCCGTGAAGCTGCTTCGCATTGGCCAGATTGGGTTCGGGGTTTTTAGCCTTGTAAAATGTGGCTGTCTGATGGGGATTTTCACCATACCGCATTACTTGGCCGTCATTGAACTGAAGGTGCAGCTTTTTGGATTTAGTGAGGTGTGCGCAGAGGTAGGTGTCTATGGCCGCGTCATAGGCCGCGGTGAGCGCAAAGGCCTTGACCGCCAGTTTTTCCCTGGTAGCAAGGGAGGTCTCGCCCTTGATGTTGATCTCTTCGAGTATCCGCTTGTAGTCAGCGGGGTCGACCACCACGGTAACGTATTTGTAGTTTTTGGCCGCGCTACGGATCATCGAAGGACCGCCGATGTCGATGTTTTCAATGGCTTCCTCGATGGTCACATTCTCTTTTGCCACGGTTTTCTGAAAAGGATAGAGATTGATGATCACCATTTCGATCCACTGGATGCTGTTTTCCACTGCTTCTTTGCAGTGCTTGGCGTTTTCGCGCACACCCAGCAGACCACCATGGATTTTCGGGTGCAGTGTTTTGACCCTGCCGTCCATTATTTCGGGGAACCCGGTAATAACGCTGACCGGGGTAACGGGGACACCCTGTGCCTGCAGTTCCTTTGCAGTGCCTCCGGTTGAGACGACTTCAAACCCAAGGCCCGTAAGGCACTTTGCCATGTCGACAATATGGGTTTTGTCCGAAACGCTGATCAGAACGCGGCGGGTTGGTTTTTTTGCATCTGCGGCTGCCATGGATTGTTCCTTTGGTGGTGCGTTTGGTTCTATAGGTTATTTACAGATGATCCGGTATGCTTCCTGGTATTTTTTCAGGGTGTTTTCGACCACATGGTCGGGAAGATCGGGCGCTGGGGCCTTTTTGTCCCAGTCCAGAGTATTGAGGTAGTCGCGCAGGTATTGCTTGTCGAAGCTGTTCTGGGTCTGTCCGGTTTTATACTGATCCTTTGGCCAAAAGCGGGAAGAATCGGGTGAAAGCACTTCGTCGATAAGGCAGATTTCGCCGTCAATAAGACCGAATTCGAACTTGGTGTCGGCAATGATAATACCGCGTGATGAAGCGTATTTCTCACATTTGTCATAAATAGAGAGGGAGAGCGTCCGCAATTTATCCGCATTTTCCTTGCCTACGATTTTGACTGTTTTGTCAAAATCAATGTTTTCATCATGCTCGCCCTGCTCCGCCTTGAATGCTGGCGTAAAAATCGGTTCAGGCAGTTTTTCTGATTCGGTAAGTCCCTTGGGCAGGTCAATACCGCATATTCTCCCGGTTTTTTTATAATCAGCCCATGCGGATCCGGTTACATATCCACGTACCACGCATTCAATATCAAAGCGTTCGGCTTTTCGTACAATAACCGCCCTGTCCTTGAGCATTGCCTTGTATTTCCGCAGGTTTTCCGGAAATTCTTCAAATTTTGTGACCAGGAGATGGTTCTTGACAATGTCTTTGATGAAATTGAACCAGAAGAGGGACATTTGATTGAGAATAATACCCTTTTCAGGGATTGCGCGGGGCATAACAACATCGAAGGCTGAGATACGGTCTGAGGCCACGATGAGGAGCTTATCGTTCATATCATAGACATCCCTGACTTTGCCTCTGCGAAAGAGCGGATATTCTTTTATATCTGATTGGAAGATTGGCTTTTTCATTGGTGTCAGCCTTTCATTTGAATATAATACTATGAATATAATACTATAATATATTATCTGCTTTTTTCCAAAGGGAAAAGCAATTAAATAAAAAATAATACCAAGGCGTGTCAATAGTTCTGTGAGTTGGGGGGGGCAAATTGAGGGGGCGTCATTCATTCACAAATGCCTCAATTGCAGAATGACGCCCGTACAAGAGGGGCGCAAGGATCAATCGCAGAATGATGCTCTAAGGGCGGGAATCAGGGCTTTTTCAGGGTTTCTAAAAAATCTTCGACGGTTTTGGCGTTCCAGAGGTCAATTTTTAAATCCGCTATTTCCGCATGTGTGATGGGTTGGGTCCTGATTGGCCGTCCGCCAAGGAAAGGAATATAATCATTTGAGAGGATATCTTTGAGCTTTGTCAGGTTCTTTGTATTAAAAGGATTCATGCTGAACCTCCTTGTTCATCACATTCATCTATCGGTATTTTATTTTATAAAATTTAGAAGAATTTGCGTAAGCAGGCAGATTTTTTTAACTTAAAAGAAATCAGCAGGTTATGATTTTATAGGTTTGGGAGCCAAGGCCTATCTTTTCAGCGTGTTGCACCTGGATTCTTGGGTCTATTCCAGGATAGGTAAGCGTATTAAGGGGTCTTTTTTCCCTTTGTTCAATAAGGTCGAGGCATGCTGTATCAATGGCAACCGGGTCTGGAGAGGCAAGAATGCCGAAGTCGCGGATGATCGGTGTTTTTGCAGTGCCAAAGCAGTCGCAATCCTTGGTGAAATTTATAAAGTAATTAATGAAGAAGACCTTTTTTCCCTTAACCACACCTAGGGCGTGCTCAGCAGTGAGCTTTTGGATCTCTTCGCTGCCTGTTTCCCAATTGTATGCCACAGCATCGAATCTGCATTGGGTGAGGCATTCGCCACATCCAATACATTTTTCCCCAAGTATGCGGATAATGCCATTGATCTCTATAATTGCGTCTTCAGGACACCATTGCATGCAGTATCCGCATTTTGCGCATTTTTCAGGCTTAATATACGGTTTAATGCTCGAGTGCATGGTCATTTTGCCTTTTCTGCTCGAAAGGCCCATGCCAAGGTTTTTTATTGCCCCGCCAAAGCCAAATTTCACATGACCTGTGGGGTGGCTCGCGCAGACCAACCCATGGATCCCGGGTAATAGGCCGGCAATGGCCACTTTTTTGCACAATTCGCCATTAATGGCAATCTCCGCTTCAAAGCCGCCATTGAGACCATCGGACATAATAACCGGCATGGCGGTGTTTTCTAAGGTAAAACCATGGTTGTGGGCCAATTCACAATGCACAATCGTGTCAGAACGGCTTCCTTTGTACAGGGTGCTTGTTTCCGTGAGAAAGGGGCGGCCTCCGGCTTGTTTAATACGCGCGGCAAGGGGTTTGAAAATGCGGGGGGGGATGTGGGTAATGCTGTTTTTTTCGCCAAAGTGGGTCTTTACCGCTACCAGGCCTTTGTCAGGAACATATTGTTCAAATTCTGCGCAATTCAAAAGGTCCTTGAATCTGCGTTCAATGCGGGTAAAGTCCCTGCATTCTTCGATTGGCGCGAAATAGACTGGAACAGGCGGATGGTCTGGTAGCATGCTATATATAATAAATTATTTTTATTACACAAGGCATTGTTTTATATTAGTGCTGGTGTTAGCAAGAAGTCTAATGAAAGAAAAGAAGAACAACCCTAAAAACGCCCGCGAAGCGTCAGGATATACTGACGCGATTGCTTTGCTTTCGGTGATACAGAACATCACCCACCAGCTTTTCGCTGTCGAGAATATCGCGGATATCAATAAGCTCATTGCATCGGAATTCAAGGACATTGATCAGTTCAACGCCACTGTCCTTTTGCTCAACCGGGAAAAAACCCGGCTTGAAATTGCCGCTACCACGGGACGGCATACGCGATTAATGGCTTCCATGAAAAAGACCCTTGGAATTTCACTTGAAGGCACCTTTGTTAATCTGGATAAGGCTGCGGCCTTTAATCAGGTCGTGAAAACCGGACGTCCCTTCCATATGCCGGTGAAAGAATCACTGGCCCAATTCCTTCCCGGCCCGGTCATGCAATTCATCGAAAAAGTTACTCCCGGTTCTCATGATCGGAGGACTATTTTATCTCCAATAAAGATCAATAGTGAAACTGTCGGGGTTTTTTCGCTCAGTTGCCCCCCCGAAGTTTCGATATTTATGCCGCTTGTTGAAAATTTTACCATGCACCTTTCGATTACGCTTGAAAAAATCAGGGAGAAAAAGCGCAGGCAGGATGTTGAAGAAGAACAGAACCATACCATTGCCCTTCTGAAATCGATCAATGATCTCGCCCTAGAATTGACGACGCTGCCGTCGGCGACCGATCTCCATGGGTTTATTTGTTCATGGCTCAGCAGGACAACTAAGGCAAAACTTTCGGTGGTTGACGAATACGATCCTGTGGAAAAAAGCATACGAATCAGCCGGTTAGAAGCGGCTCCTGCGGTGGAGGGCCGTATAAGGAATGTGGTCCAGGCCTCTCTTGGCGAATTGTCCTGGCCATTGTCCGATACTGTATATAGTCATTTGGTCCGTGAACGGGCTATTGTGGCCCCCTCCCTCAGGGAACTGCTTTTCAATGCCGTACCTCAAGAAACATGCGATGCGTTGGAAGCGGCCATTGGCCCTGGAGACAGGTATGGCGTTGTTTTTCATCATAATGACAAGCTTTTTGGCACTGCTGCCATTTTTTTAGAAGAAGGCGCCAGCCCTATTTCAGAGGATATCCTGGTGATTTTTTCCACCATGGTTTCAGCCGCGTTTCAGCGGCAGGCCAATGAAATCGAGCTCCAGATGAGTGAGCAGAAATACCGGAAAATTTTCGAATCTCTGCGCGATATATATTATAAAGTTGACCCAGAGGGAAGAGTGATGGCAATCAGCCCATCTATCGCGCACGCGGGATACACGCCCAACGAGGTCATTGGCAGGAATTTTTCCGAATTTTACGCGCGTTCCCAGGACCGGAGCCAATTTCTCCAGACAATTTACGCAAAGGGAGAAGTTTTTGATTACGAGATCCGGTTTAGGGCAAAGAACGGTTCCCTGCTCTCCCTCTCTGTCGATGCGCATGTTATTTTCAGCGACGACGGACGGCCCGCGGCCATTGAGGGCATGCTCCACGACATTACCCAGCGCAAACAGATAGAAGAGGCGCTTATCCGGTCGCGCCAGGAACTTGAGATCCGCGTTGCCGAACGTACCGAGGACCTGTATCAGGCGAACGAGCAGCTGAAGATTGAACTGGGGCGCAGGAAACGGACCGAAGAAGTGCTTCGGGAGAGCGAGGCCAAGTTCAGGAGGCTGGTCCAACAGTCAAAGGACGCTATTTTTCTGGTGAGCAGGGACGGTGAGGTCATTTACGCAAGCCCTGCCTGCGAAGCCATTTTCGGCCATGCGGCCGAGGAATTTCTTGCCGACAACGACCTGGCTGACCGGCTGGTCCATCCTGATCACCAAGCGGCCTATGCTAAGACGTGGGAGATCTTCCGGCAAAGTCAGGTCTATCCCGAAACACCGATTAAAGTCCCTTTTATACACAAGGACGGACATTTGGTATATACCGAAAACAATATAACGAGCATACTGGACGATACCGGCGTTCTTGTCGGCATCCAGATCATTATACGGGATATTACCCAGCGCACCTTGGCCGAAGCGGAACTCAAGGCTTCTGAGGAACAATTCAGGAATCTGGCCGAACAATCGCCGAATATGATCTTTATCAACAATATGGGGCTCCTTGCCTATGTGAATCAGCAATGCGTTGATATAATGGGATATACCCGTGAGGAATATTATTCTGACGAGTTTGATTTTCTCAATCTGATCGCGTCCGAATTCCAAGATATTACCCGTGAACGGTTTGGAATGCAAATGCAAGGAGCCAATGTCCCCCCCTGTGAATATGTGATTGTGACAAAGAGCGGCAAGCGGATAAACGCGCTTCTCTCAAGCCGGGTCATTGCCTATGGCAAGGGCAAGGCGGTCTTGGGTGTTGTCACCGATATCTCGGCGCGTAAAAAAACGGAACAGGACCTGATTCGCGCAAAAGAGATGCTGGAACGGCAGAACGAAGAGCTCAAGAAGATCGACCGGATCAAGGACGGGCTTGTCAGGGACGTTGCCCACGAACTGAAGACGCCTGTTGCCAAGCAGGCCATGCAGATAGAATTGCTCAAGGAAACTTGTGAACAGTGCCAAAACCGCGAAAAAGGCGAGAATATCGTCAAGGTAATGGAAGAGGCTGTGCGCCGTCAGGAAAAGGTGATTCGCAATATACTTGATTTGTCACGTCTTGAAGCGGGTGGCAGGAAATACCGCATAGCGCCGGTGCGGCTCGACCATGTTGTCAGCGAGGTCCTGATGTATTACGATGGCATTATTAAGAAATACAACGGAGCGGTCAGTGTTACCCTTGTTGAAACCACTGTCCAGTCTGACGCGGAGATGCTTTTCCATGTTTTTTCTAATGTTGTCAATAACGCGGTCAAATACCGGGAACGTACCAGGCCGCTGAAGATGACTGTGAGCATGGAAATTGCCGCGGGCAAGGCAGTAGTGAAAATTGGCGACAATGGTGTTGGGCTGGAAGGCGATGAAAGACTGCTGGCATTTGAAAGTTTTTACCAGGCATCGCCTTCGAGCGAAGGGAGCGGTGTGGGTCTTAGCATTTGCAAGCGGATCATCGAAGATCTCAAGGGCGCAATCCGCCTGGAATCCGATGGCAAGGGCAAGGGTACTACCGCTGTGGTCGAACTGCCTGTTGAAAGCTCTTAAGGAGTGCATGGAAAACGATTATTTCATCTGTCCGGTGTGCGGTCAAGAGGTACAGACAAGGGAAAAAACATGCCCGTCGTGCGGCGCTGACGATGAAACCGGATGGTCTGGCAATGCCGCCTATCCCGAAGAATTTGACGCAGACGATTACAACGATGCGGTGCAGCGTGAATTCGACGAGGGAAAGAGACCTTTTTCAGCAAGGAATATTGTGGTTGCTGGCATCGCTATTGTACTGGTTGTCGCCTTTCTGAGGGCCTATTTTTTCTAACTCTGATAGATTCCTCTTGCATTATTTTTTAAAAATCAAGTATATATATACCTAAATACTCTACTATACTCAAACATTAATGAGGAGGTTCTAATGATCAAAGTAATTGCCGTGTGCGCCCTGCTGGCGGCCACAACCGGGGTCACCATGGCCCAAAATGCGGGTCCTTCGGTTACCCCCTATGGTCTTGCCCAGTACCGGCTGCGGCTCCAGATGCACACACAGACCCCTGATTCGGGCAGCGACCGCACTGCAATGGACTATGCCAACCAACTGTCCTTCTATTTTGGCGCAAAGATCAAAGTGAACGACCAGGTCACCATGCAATTCCAGGGCGGCAATGACTGGGTCACCACTGAAGGCGTAGGACTGACTACAAACAATTGGTGGCTATCCAAAGGCAACTTTCCTTACTTTCACCTTGCATATGCAAAATACGATGCGGGCATTTTCTTTATTACCATTGGTCAACAGCCTATCGCAAGCAATGGGCCGCTCGATCTTATTGAACGTTCCCTGCGTAATCCGGCAAATACCATGTCGTATACAGGCGCTGGTCTGGTCAGTTGGGTCGTGGGTACCAATAATACCATGGCGGGCATCAAGGTAGGCGCTCCCCTTGTTAAAGGTGATTTCAAACTGGGCGCCGAGCTTTTTTCAACGGTTATAACTCCCCGTACACAGACCGCTGCTGAAGAGCCCACGAGCAATCCTCCGGCAACCATGTGGGTGCTCGATTTTCCTATAAGCATTGCCGCGCTTACATTTACCCCGCAGGTCATTGGTATTCTGTATCGCAACTACAATGCCACCACCGAGAAAGGCGACCATGAAATTGGCGCCGGGCTTAGCGCAAGTTACAAAGTCATGGATGGTGTGGCGGTCAATGCGTGCGGCGGTTTTGCCCAGATATCGAACACCAACAGCCGTACAGCTGCGGATGTACTTGACAACCATCGCGGTATTATCGCAGGAATCGGCGGCAGCTACAAGGCTGGACCTGGCGCAGCGATTGTCGATTTCAAGTTCAGCAACGACGGTAATACCGAAGATGACAGCACCATGAGTTCGTATATATATGTTGATGCTAAATATGGGTGGGACATCAACAAGAATTTCCAGATTATGCCAAGAATCAGGTTCTTTTTAACATCGTATGCCGATAACAACGCCAGTCTCGATTCCAAGCAGGAAATCCGTCCCGAATTGCTGATCACAGGAAAATTCTAATCCCTAAACAAAAGTAGGAGGATTAAATTTATGAAAATATTTAAAATCTTGGGTGTTACGCTTTTGAGCATGGGTATGGCGATTTCGCTGTCGTGCGCCAAAAAACCGGCGCCCCAGCAGGTGGTTAAAATAGGCGCGTTGTTCTCTGTTACCGGGCCTGCTTCATTTCTTGGCGCACCAGAGGCCAAGACCGTGCAGATGCTGGTTGACCAGATTAACATGGCCGGCGGTGTAAAGGGCGCGAAACTTGAAGCGGTGATCAAGGACACAAAAGGCGATCCTGAAAACGCCATTTCATTTGCCAAACAGCTGATTGAAGAGGAAAAGGTCTTTGCGATCATTGGTCCTTCGACCAGCGGCGAGACAATGAAGATCAAGAACCTTTGTGAAGAGGCCAAGGTGCTTCTTGTCTCCTGCGCGGCAGCGGAAGTCATTGTGAACCCGCTCGCCAAATACGTGTTCAAGGTCCCCCAGAAGGACAGCCAGGCAGCGATCAAAATATTCGAAACCATGAAGAAAATGGGCATTTCCAAGATTGGCGTGGTGTCGAGCAACACTGGTTTCGGCAATGCGGGCAAGGAACAGCTCGAGAAACTTGCGCCTGAAAACAGCATCACCATTCTCATCTCCGAGGTGTACGACAAAACCGCCACTGATCTTACTGGTGTGCTCGCCAAACTGAAATCAAAGAAAGTGCAGGCTGTGGTGAACTGGTCCATTGAACCGGCCCAGGCCATTGTCGCAAAGAACATGAAACAGCTGAAAATGGGCGTGCCACTTTTCCAAAGCCACGGGTTCGGCAACATACGCTATGTGAAGGAAGCCGGCGAGGCGGGTGAGGGGATCATTTTCCCGTGCGGCCGCCTGCTGGTGGCGGACCTGCTTCCTGCGGACCATCCGCAGAAGTCGGTGCTCACGAAGTATAAGACCGACTACGAAGCCAAGTACCAGGAAGACGTGAGCACTTTCGGCGGCCATGCCTACGACGCGCTCATGGTGCTGGTCAAATCCATGGAAACCGCGGGCCTTGACAAGGAACAAGTGCGGATGGCGCTTGAAAACCTGAAGGGCTTTGCCGGCACTGGCGGGGTCTTTAATTTCTCGGCCGACGACCATAATGGCCTTGGTCTTGACGCCTTTGAAATGCTGACAGTGAAGGACGGCAAATTCGCTCTCCTCGAACAGAAATAGCGTTCAAACAATACTGTAATTTAGCGGGTCCTGGATAGTATATTTTCCAGGGCCTTTTTTTTTCTATCAACGGGGAACCCTGTGTTGGAACAGACTGTCCAATATATTCTTTCGGGCCTTACCATAGGCAGTATCTACGCGATTGCGGCCATTGGCTATAACATTATATACAATGCCACGGGAATCATCAATTTCGCGCAGGGTGAGTTTATCATGGTGGGCGCGATGACCGCCATAACGCTTTCCGCCTTTCTGCCCCTGCCGCTCGCTATTTTGTTCGCTGTCATTATCACGGCATTGCTTGGGGCGCTTATAGAAATATGCTGTATCCGGTGGCTCGACAGGCCGTCCGTACTCAGGATGATTATTATCACCATCGGCCTCTCCATTCTTATCCGCGAGGCCGCGTTGCATATCTGGGACGAGAAGGTACGGTCGCTGCGGTTTTTTACCGGCAATGAGGTGAGTTCTGTAAGCGTTTTCGGGGCGCACATATCGCCGCAGGTACTCTGGGTCCTTGGGATATGCGCGCTCATAGTGGTATTGCTCAATGTTTTTTTCAAGTACACGCTGACCGGCCGCTCCATTCGCGCCTGTTCCTCGGATAAAATGGCCGCGTCACTCTGCGGCATCAACACGCGGAATATGGTGACGCTCTCATTTATGCTCAGCGGCGCAATAGGAGCGCTTGCCGGGTGTGTGATCTCTCCTATAACCCAGACCCAGTACGATTGCGGCACGCACCTTGCCATAAAAGGGTTTGCGGTTGCCGTGTTTGGCGGGCTTGGTAACAGCATGGCCGCTGTTGCCGCTGGCCTTATCGTGGGTCTGCTCGAGACCTTCAGCATTACGGTCATGCCGCTTGCCTATACCGATGCCATTTCCATTGCCATCCTGCTCCTGGTGCTGTTTTTCAGGCCAAGCGGCCTGTTCGGGAACAGGGAAGCAGGGAGGCTCAAGGAATTTTAAGTTTTCTTTTCCATAGCAGGGGCGTGGCAGCGCTTTGTCTCTATGGAAAAGAAAGAAAAACCATGAAACGATACATCTCAATATTGTCCCTTGCGGCCGTTGTAGCGGTCATCCAGCTGGGTTCAACACTTTGCGGCAGAGAGTACTATCTGACCCAGCTTACCATGGCGGCTTATTACAGTCTGGTTGCTGTTGGCCTCTGCATGCTCATGGGATATGCGGGCCAGATATCATTGGGTCATGCGGCTTTTTTCGCCATTGGCGGCTATACCACGGCTGTACTCACAACCATGAATCTCCAGGCGCACACTTCCTCGCGGATTGTTTCATTGCTCGTGCAATGCGGACTGGCCAAGCCAGGTACTGACCTCTATGGTGTTGCACAGCTTTCCCTGTCACCGTGGATTGCGCTTGGCGGAGCCGGCATCATCACAGTGGTTATCGCGATCATCATTGGCATTCCGGTGCTCAAGCTCAAAGGCCACTACCTGGCCATGGCAACGCTCGGGTTTGGCATTATTGTGTACCGGATAACGCTTGGTACTGGTCTTTTCGGCCAAGCTGATGGTATCTCCGGAGTACCTCAGTTTACCATTGTACCGGGAATCGCCATTGGCGGCGGGTTCGCCAACAAGGTCATCAATTATTACATTGCCTGGGTAATGGTGATATGCGGTATGCTGTTGCTGCTGAATCTTATTGATTCACGCGTGGGCAGGGCGCTCAAGTCCATCCATGGGAGCGAGGAGGCCGCCAGCGCCATAGGAATACATATTCCCCGGTACAAACTGATGGTTTTTATCATCAGCGCTCTTTTTGCCTCGCTGGCAGGCGTCTGTCTCACTCATTACAATGGAGGCATTGGGCCGTCCGAGGCAGGGGTCATGAAATCCGTACGGTATGTGGCTATTGTCGCGGTCGGAGGCATGGCAAATCTCTGGGGAACCCTCATTATGAGCGTGCTGCTCAATTACCTTTCGCTGCGCGGTTATTTTGGATCGTACGACGACGCGGTCTTTGGTGCGATATTGATAGGAATAATGCTGTTTGCGCCGGATGGAATAATAAAGACGATCAGAACCAAGGTTGAGGCTAGGGTCAAGGTGAAGGTCAGAGAATAAAATAAACGTATGAATTTTTCTCTACCCTAACCTTTTTCATTATGGCACTACTCGAAGTAAACAATCTTAGCAAGTTCTTTGGCGGGCTCAAGGCTGTCAGCGCTGTCAGTTTTGATGTGCCGCAGGGAAATATAAAGGCCATCATTGGCCCCAATGGCGCGGGAAAGACAACACTCTTCAATTTGATAGCAGGGTCGATCAGGCCCGACTGCGGGTCAGTCAGGTTCAAAAACAGTTCCATTTTTGGGCTGCCGCCTTATCGGATAGCGCAGCGGGGAATTTTACGCACCTTCCAAAATATCAAACTATTTCCGAACCTTTCCGTGCTTGAAAATGTGATGGCTGGCATGCATGTGAAAGGAAGGGCGGGCCTTGCCGCTGGTATGCTCCGGTTGCCGCAAGCACGGGCCGAGGAAGCGTTTATCAGCGAGAAGGCGCACGAGATGCTCGCTTTTTTCAACATCGGAGAGCTTGCTAAACGCAATGCCGCGCACCTTTCCTTTGGCCAGCAACGCGCGGTCGAGTTTGCGCGCGCGCTTGCATCCGGTCCCGCGCTCCTCCTGCTTGACGAGCCTGCCGCGGGGCTCAATACCCAGGAAACAGCGCAGCTCGCCAGCCAGATCGCGCATATCCGTGGAAAAGGGGTCACCATACTTATTGTTGAGCACGATATGTCGCTTATTATGGACATATCAGATGAGATTGTCGTAGTAAGTTCAGGTCAGAAGATCGCCGAAGGAAAGCCGTCCGATATCCAGCGCAACGCCGATGTTGTGCGGGTATACCTGGGGGAAGAATGATACGCGTCAGGAATCTTGAGTCAGGGTATGGCGCTTTACGTGTGTTAAAGGGGGTGTCCCTTCATGTGGATAAAGGCGAGATTGTTACAATCATTGGCGCCAATGGCGCGGGAAAATCGACACTGCTAAAAACCCTGGCCAGTATTGTGCGGCCGCGCTCCGGTACCATACTCCTAAACAGGGCGCCTGTGGTCCGTTCTTCCGCTGAGACCATTGTCGCCATGGGTTGTTCGCTGGTTCCCGAGGGGCGCCATGTGTTTGGCGCCATGACCGTTGTTGAGAACCTGGCGCTTGGCGCATATATCCAGTACAAACGGGGAAAAAAGTATGAGATAGAAGAGGACCTGCCCTATGTTTTTTCCATCTTCCCGACGCTATTGGCACGCAAGACCCAGCTTGCGGGAACGCTTTCGGGCGGAGAGCAGCAAATGCTTGCCATGGCCAGGGCGCTTATGGCGCGGCCCGGCCTGCTCATGCTCGACGAACCCTCCATGGGCCTTGCGCCTCTGATGGTCAAGGAACTATTCTCCGTTGTCCGTCGCCTGCGCGATGAAGGGAAGACGATTTTACTTGTTGAACAGAACGCAAAAGCCGCGCTTGGCGTGGCGGACAGGGGATATGTCCTTGAGACAGGCCGGATCGTTCTCGAGGGAGCATCGCGGGAACTGCTCGACAACAAGGATGTGCAGCGGGCCTATCTGGGCAAAGAATATAGGAAAATTAACGAATAGATATCCGGAGGCGTCCAATGATCCATACTAAGAAAGCCGAGTCCATGCCGCGCGATGATATTGACCAGCTGCAAGTGGAAAAACTGCAGACCACACTCAATCGCGTATACCGGAACGTGGCGTTTTATAAAAACCGTTTTGACCAGTGCGCTACCGACATAGGAAAGATTGGCGGGGTCAACGATATGCGCCATCTGCCCCTTACCTCCAAGGCTGACCTCGCTACCAGTTATCCCTACGGCATGTTCGCGGTCCCGCTTCGCGATATTGTGCGTATCCATACAACCTCGGGTGCCACCGGCAGGCCCATTGTCATGGGCTATACCAAAAACGACCTTTGCCACTGGGCCGAACTGGTGGCCCGTTCACTTTCCGCCGCAGGCATCAATGAGCACGATTTTGTGCAGGTTGCGTTCAGCTACAGCCTTTTTACCGGAGGGCTGGGATTTCATTATGGCGCCGAACTTATTGGCGCATCGGTGATACCCTCGTCCGAAAGCGCTGACATGCGCAAACAGATCACGGTGATGAAGGATTATAAGGTCACGGCTTTGGTCTCCACGCCCACCTATGCTCTAAAACTTGCCCACGAACTTCGGGAGATGGGTGTGCACCCCGAGGAATTGCACCTGAAGAACGGGGTGTTCGGCGCCGAACCATGGAACCAAACAATGCGGGAGCAGATAGAGGAGCGGCTGCATATAAACGCGTTCGACAACTATGGCATTTCCGAGGTTTTAGGTCCGGGCATTGCTGCTGAATGCGAATGCAAAAACGGCCTTCATGTGAACGAGGACCATTTTATAGCTGAAATAATTGATCCCAAGACGCTGGAACCGGTGTCTGAAGGCGTTCAGGGCGAGGTCGTGCTCACCACTATCACAAAGGAGGGCTTTCCTCTTGTCCGCTACCGGACCGGAGATCTTGCGTCGCTTATGCCTGGCGCGTGCGCGTGCGGGCGCACTTTCAGACGTTTGAGCAGGGTCTCGGGTCGGACCGACGACCTTATCATAATCAAGGGTATGAAGTTTTTTCCTTCGCAGATAGAGGAGGTGCTACATACGGTCGAAAAGATCACGCCCCATTACCAGGTGGTCATTTCCAGAAATGATGGACTCGATGAGATGGAATTGCGCGTGGAAATGTCGGACAAAATCCCCTTTTTCGACGAAATCCGGAAATTGGAGGAATTGAAGGCTGATATCTCCCGCCATATTAAACAGGAACTTAATATAACGGCCAAGGTCATATTCGTGGAGCCCGGGTCATTTATCCATGAACCGGGAAAAAAGGCCAAGCGGGTGATTGATAGAAGATAGCAGACAGCAGGCAGTAGATAGTAGAAAAAAGCAGGGCATGATATTTATTTTCTATCCACAATGAATAAAATAGAGAAAAAGCAGCAATTTTTGTATTCGGGCAACGAGGCGCTGGCGCGGGGGGCGTGGGAGGCCGGGTTGCGGGTGGCTGCGGCGTATCCAGGCACGCCATCCACTGAAATTCTGGAAAACATAGCGACATATACGGAGATTGACGCGCAGTGGTCGGTCAATGAGAAAGTCGCTTACGAGGTTGCCTATGGAGCTGCCATAGGCGGCGCGCGCAGCTTGTACGCGAGCAAGCATGTGGGGCTCAATGTTGCCATGGATCCCTTTATGACCTCGGTCTACATGGGGATCAACGCGGGGTTTGTGGCTGTTGTATGCGACGACCCTGGCCTGCACTCTTCGCAGAACGAACAGGACACGCGCTGGGTCAGCATCTTTGGCAAGGCGCCCCTTATTGAGCCTGCGGACGCTGCCGAGGCCCATTGGTTTATCCAAGAGGCTTTTGTCCTGAGCGAACGGTTCGATACACCAGTGCTCTTCCGCATGACCACGCGCACTGCGCACGCCAAACAGAACGTGCCTGTTGGGGAGCGCACTGAGGCGCAAACGCGGCCATTGGTGCGCGACATGGCCAAATATGTGATGGTCCCGAAAAATGCCTATATGCGCCATATCAAAGTTGAAGAGCGCCTGGTTGCGCTGGCCCGGTTTGCCGAGACAGCCAGGTTTAACCAGGTCCAGAAGGGCCCGGCAAAGCTCGGGTTTATTACCTCGGGTGTGAGCCACGCCTATGTACGCGACCACTATCCTGACGCCGCTATCCTCAAACTGGGCATGCTCTATCCCCTGTGCGAGAAAAAGATAAGGGCCTTTGCCAAATCGGTACGGGAACTTGTCGTGGTCGAGGAGCTCGATCCCTTTCTCGAGACGCAGCTGAACGCGCTCAAAATAAAATTCAGGGCAAAACATCCATCGTACCGCATTGGCGAATTGCGGCCCGAGTATATCCCTGCCATTGTCACGGGAAAAAAGAAAACCGATGCGCCGGCCGCGGTGCGCAAGCCCTCGCTGTGCGCCGGGTGCCCCCACCATTTTGTCTTTCATGCACTCAAAAAATTCAACGCGTTTATCGCGGGCGATATAGGCTGCTATACCCTGGGCGCGCTTCCGCCCTATAGCGCGCTCCATTCCTGTATTTGCATGGGAGGCGGCATCACCTTTCCCGAAGGTCTGCGCAGGGGAGCTCCGGGGCAATCGGTCATCGGTGTCATCGGCGATTCAACCTTTGTCCATTCGGGCATTACCGGACTTATAAACGCGGCCTACAACAAATCAAAGGGCCTGCTTATCATAATGGACAACGCGATCACGGCCATGACCGGCGGCCAGGAACATCCAGGCACTGGAAAGACCCTGAAGGGAGAGGACACAAAACTGCTCAGGATTGAGGACATCTGCGCGGTCTGCGGGGCTGATACGGTTGATGTCATAGATCCGTGCAAACACCGGGAATTGGAAGAACTGGTGGAAAAACGGCTGAAAGAGGGGCTGCTTTCAGTAATTATAACGAGGCATCCATGCATACTGAAAAAATAACTTCACCCACCAACATCCTCTTCTGTGGCATTGGCGGCCAAGGCGTGCTCAAGGCATCCGAGATCTGCGGCATTGCCGCAATGCTCTCGGGCTTCCAGGTCAGAAAATCAGAGGTGCATGGCATGTCTCAGAGGGGCGGGTCGGTCGATTCCCACCTCCGGTTTGGCAAAACAGTCCATTCGCCGCTTATTATGCCTGGGAAAGCCGATATTCTCGTCAGCTTCCACGCCGAGGAAACTGAACGGCTGAAACATTTTCTTAAAAAAGGTGGTCTTGATCTTACGCTGTTTATCGACAGGGCTGTGCAAAAAGTCCCGGACAAAAGGTTTGTCAATACATTCATTATGGGAGTTCTGAGCGCCTTTCTGCCGTTATCCACTGCTGTGTGGCTTGCGGCGCTGGCGCAGGTCTTTACGCGTGCGCAAAGTGAGAACCAGGAGGCGTTTCTAAACGGATTACATGAAGGGAAATCGCATGATATTCAACGAAAAAATTGAATGCATGGGCAGGGAGGAGCTGAAAAACCTCCAGTCCGAACGTTTGAAAAAGCTTGTTGCCTATATCTATGATAATAATCCGGTCTACCGGAAAAAACTTGACCAGCATGGTATTGGCCCCGCCAGCGTCAAATCAATAGACGATATTGTCAATTTGCCCTTCACGACCAAAGAGGACATGCGCGACAACTATCCCTTCAAACTTTTTTCAAGGCCTGTCAGCGAGATCAGCGAAATACATGTTTCGAGCGGTACCACTGGAAATCCCACGGTCGTTGGCTATACGAAAGACGATCTTGACCTCTGGAGCGAGGTGGTTGCGCGGGCCATTGCGTGCGCGGGCGGCGTTCCGGGCGACATGATACAGATTGCCTATGGCTATGGCCTTTTTACCGGCGGTCTCGGGTTGCATTATGGCGCGCTCAAGCTGGGATGCACCATACTTCCCATGTCATCGGGACAGACAAAACGGCAGCTCAAACTCATGACCGATTTTCAGCCGCGCATCCTTTGCTGCACGCCCAGCTATACACTCTACATGCTCGATGAAGCGCGCGAAATGGGCCTGGACCCACGCGCAAGCAGCTGGAAAATCGGCATTTTTGGCGCCGAACCCTGGAGCGATACCATGCGGACAGAGATTGAGCAGGCGTGGAACATGCTGGCCACTGACATCTACGGGCTTTCGGAAATAACCGGCCCCGGCGTTTCGCAGGAATGCGCGCACAAATGCGGCATGCACATTTGTTCCGATGTTTTCTATCCCGAGGTCATTGATTCGGTCACAGGAAACGCCATGCCCGAAGGAGAGTACGGTGAACTGGTCTTTACCACGCTTACCAAACAGGGTATTCCGCTCCTGCGGTACCGCACGCGCGATATAGTAAGCATCAATTACGAACAGTGCGTGTGCGGCCGCACTTCACCCCGCATGAGCAAGGTGCGGGGCCGGACCGACGACATGATCATTGTCCGGGGCATTAACGTGTTTCCCTCGCAGATAGAGCATGTGCTGCTGGGCATTGAGGGAGTGCAACCCCACTACCAGCTCATTGTTGAGCGGAGCGTTGGTGGTCTCGACGACCTTGAAATACAGGTCGAAATAGAGGAGCCGTTTTTTTCAGATGAAATAAAAGTGCTCGAAAACCTGAAACAGAAGATAGCCCGTGAAATGGAGTCGGTTTTGGGCATAAACGCCAAGATCCGGTTCGTTGAACCCAAGACCATACAACGCAGCGAAGGCAAGGCCAAACGGGTCATTGACAAGCGTACCCTATAAGGAATAGTACACTGAATGGGAGGACCAGATGAAAATCATGCAGATATCGATCTTTCTCGAGAACCGGAAAGGCAGGCTCCACGAGGTAACATCGCTCCTGGGGAACAACAAGATTAACATCAGGGCGCTCAATATTGCTGAAACAGGCGATTTTGGCGTCATGCGGTTGGTGGTGGACAAACCCCAGGAGGCGCTTGCGCTCCTTAAATCGAAGAACTTTGTGGCCAGCACAACGGACATTGTAGCAATCGAGGTCGCCGACAAGCCGGGCGGTCTTGCCGAGGTGCTGAAGACCATAACGGACAATAATGTCAATATCGAATACATGTACGGGTTTGTTGAGAAAAGGTCGGACCAGGCGTTGCTCGTATTCAGGTTCGACAATGCTGACAATGCCGTGGCAGCGTTAAAGCAGAACGGCATAAAAATTGTCACAGAGTCCGAGATCAAGAGCCTGTAAACCCATGAGCGCTGTTTTCTGGGAAAAAGAGGTCGAGACCCTTTGCCGTGAAAAGCTTGAGGCGCTCCAGCTTCAGAGACTCCGCGCAACAATTGACCAGGCCCTTAAAACACCGTTCTATAAAAAACGCCTTTCCCAAGCGGGCGTTTTATCGGGCAACGACATCGCGTCGTTTGGCGATGTCCGAAAAATTCCCTATACCACTAAGGATGATCTGCGCCAGGGTTTTCCCTATGGTTTTCTTGCTGTCAATACGGACGATGTGATCCGGCTCCATACGTCCAGCGGCACAACCGGCACGCCAACAGCGGTCTACCACACGCGCGACGACATTGCCCGATGGGCAAACCTGTGCGCACGGTCGCTTGCGGCCACTGGCGCGTCACAACGCGACGTGTTCCAGAACATGATGACCTACGGCCTTTTCACCGGCGGGCTTGGCCTGCACTATGGCGCTGAACTGCTTGGCATGATGGTGATTCCGTCTGGTTCGGGCAATACGCCGCGCCAGCTCCAGCTTATGCGCCATTTTCGCACCACTGCCGTGCATGCCACGCCAAGCTATCTGCTCCATTTGTTCGGTGAAATTGAAAAGGAGGGGCTCACGCTTTCGGACCTCTGTTTAACAAAGGCCTATGTGGGCGCCGAACCGCATTCCGAAGGCATACGGAGAAAAATAGAATCGCTTTTTGGCATCGACGTCTACAATTCATATGGCCTAAGCGAAATGAACGGACCGGGCGTGGCCTTTGAATGTATTGCCAAGGAATGCATGCATGTGTGGGAAGACAGTTATTATGCCGAAATCGTGGATCCCGGAACGCTTGAGGCGCTTGGCCCGGGCAGGGAAGGGGAACTGGTGCTGACCGCGCTTACGCGCCAGGCAACGCCAATACTCAGATACCGAACGCGCGATCTGACCGTTATTGAGGAGGGCCAATGCGCCTGCGGCCGTACGCATCGCCGCATTGCCCGTATCAAGGGCCGTTCCGACGATATGATTATCGTGAATGGCGTGAACATCTTTCCCTCGCAGATAGAGGCGGTGCTCATGAGAGTGCCTGAAGTAGGCACAAATTACCAGATATACCTCGACAAACAGGCGTCCCTTGACCGGCTTACGGTCAAAACCGAGGTGGCGCCCGAGGCGTTTACCGGTGAATTCGTGGCGCTTGAAAAGTTGCGGAACCACCTCAAACATCTGCTCAAATCCGAAATACTGGTTAATCCGGTCGTTGAACTTCACGAGCCCGGTGCGCTCCCTGTCTCAACGGGCAAGGCCGTGCGGGTGGTGGACCAGAGAAACGAGGCGTATTGCGGATGAGACGTATTCAAAATGTAAATATCGCGGGAATAGCGCCGCTTGTTCCTCCGGTAAAATTAAAGAAACAGCTTCCCGTAAAAGAGGCGGTGCACACCGCGGTTTATGCAAGCCGTGAAACCGTTAAAAGAATCCTTATGCGCAAGGACGCCCGCCTGCTGGCCATTGTGGGGCCATGCTCCATACACGATGAATCCGTTGCCCTCGACTATGCCGCACGGCTCAACGAGCTGCGGAAGAAGGTAGCGCGCAGCATGTATGTGGTCATGCGCGTATATTTTGAAAAGCCCCGGACCACAGTGGGCTGGAAAGGGCTTATCAGCGACCCGTATCTGGACGGGTCTGAGGACATGGCGTACGGTCTTGCCCTCGCGCGCCGCATTCTTATCAAGATCGTATCGCAAGGACTGCCTGTTGCCACGGAAATGCTCGATCCCATTGTCCCCCAATACACGTCCGATCTGATCAGTTGGGCGGCCATTGGCGCGCGTACCACGGAATCGCAGACGCATCGCGAAATGGCGAGCGGCCTTTCAATGCCCGTGGGATTTAAAAACAGTACTGACGGCAATTTGCAGGTGGCACTCGACGCCATGGAGTCTTCGCGCCATGCGCACAGTTTTCTGGGCATTGACCAGAACGGCCGTACGGCCGTGGTAAAAACGCGCGGCAATCCCTTCTGCCACTTGATATTACGCGGGGGCAGGGCGCGTCCCAACTACGATGACGCCAGCATCAGCGATGCTGAAGAGCGGCTGCGCCAGGCGAAACTCAATCCAGCGCTCATGCTCGATTGCAGTCACGCCAATTCCAGGAAAAAGCACGAGGAACAGGCAACGGTGCTGAGGGAGGTTCTGCGGCAACGGCTTGCGGGAGGGAAATCAATCATCGGATTCATGCTTGAGAGTAATCTTTTTCCCGGCAGCCAGGAACTCGTACCCGATCTTGCCAAGCTCCGTTATGGGGTTTCCATTACCGATGCGTGCATGGGCTGGAAAGAGACCGAGGAGCTTTTGCTGCACGCGCATGGCAGTTTCTGCGCTGCCTGTTAGACTTACTGCCTTTTAGGTGAGGTTGGGCGGGAATCTTAGAGTCCTATGATGCGCCGCACGCCGCGGACAATATGGTTTGTTGCGCCTCCGTGAAGGGAAATGGCGCCCGCAGCGCAGTATTCTTCGCAGCAGTAGCACCTGATACAGGACCTATAGTCAATGCGGGGGAACCCGTTCTGGCCAGCGGCAATTGCCTGCGGCGCGCACGCTTCTATGCACACGCCGCATTTGGAGCAGGCGGATGTATGTATCCGCGGCTCCATGATAAACTGCTCAAACACATGGTTGTCAAGTTTTTTAAATAGCCCCTTTTTTTTGACAAGGTCCGAAAGTTTGGCATAGGGGACAAGGGGCGCGGAACCGATTGTGTTAATACGTGAAGGAATAACCAGGTTGCGCGCAATTGCTTCGCGCACCGCGGGCACCCAATAGGGGTCGAACCCGATTATTCCGCAGATTACCACATCGAGTGCAGCGCCGTTCTCAGACGCGGCCACCACGCCGGTGGCCCGGGGCTCGCCGTTTGCCGCTGGTCCGTCCTTGTCCAAACCAATAATGGCGTCCATGATGGTAAGGCCGGGCCGTGCGGTCTCATATACATCGACCAGTGGTTTACCCCAGAATTCTTGGTAATCGGGTTGCTCCTGGAACAATGTATGATAGAGCTGTTTTGCGCCGCCGGGAACGCATCCAAACATGTTTTTCAACGCGCCTGAATAGCGGGCAAGCCGGTGCACCTTCAATTTTGGAAGGTTGACCACCAAGTCATGTTCAAAAAGCGCCTCAGTGACATACAGGGGGTTCAAAACATGGCCGCTGGTTATCTTTCTGAGCCGCGTGGCCTCAAAGGGCAGAATGCGCGCGTTGTATTTGCGGCCAGCGTCTCCAATCCCGGTTGTCTCAAACCCGCGCCGGGTGCCGCCGCCCTGGTAAAAAGCCGATGAATCGCCAATTGTCAGGGTGTTGCCTTTTTCAAAGAAGATGCGGCAGACCGCCTCAACCACTGCCGGGTGGGTGGAGGCCGCCTGATCAGGCGTGTTTTGCGCCATGATATTTGGTTTCAGGAGGATTTTTTTTCCTGAGGGCACGGCAAATTGGATTGATTCAAGGGCCTTGCATATTGCGCGGTACACATGAATGGGGTCGTAATCCGGACACATCTCAATGGCCACGCCAGGCCTGTCCATAGAAGACCGTGACCTTGGTTGTCCGGGCAGGTTTTTGCCCGCATCGTCGCTTTGGGCGGCGGACACTACCTTGCGCATAAGCGTGGCGGGCGCGGCAAGTATAAAAAGGGCCGCTGACACAAGCGCCTGGATAAAGGAACGGCGTTGAATGGCCATGTTTTTGCTTTTGCTATTATGATATAAATATAGATAATTACACGGCCCGCATGGGTGTGATTTTGCCTGTTGCCATGGATGATCCCCCCCCAATGCACTGAGAATTAGACCCCCTATGGGGGCATTCCAGAAAAGTGCGCCATCTGGGGATTTATTCTCCAGCGCAACTTCGAGCCCTTGTTGCACGCCGTTGTTTACACTGCCCGGGCCATTTAGTATTTTCTCTTATTATGCTCGAGGTATTTGTCGGCCGCCAGCCCATTTTTGACCGCCAGCTCAATATTTTCGGATACGAGCTCCTGTTCAGGAAATATGAGACTGACACCAAGGCCGACATTATGGACGGCGACCAGGCAACTTCGCAGGTCATTCTCAACACCTTCATGGAGATCGGCCTCGAACGGCTGGTGGGCGATGGTCTTGCCTTTATCAACCTTACCCGCAGCTTTGTACTTGAAAAATACCCCCTGCCCATTGCCAAGGACCGGGTTGTGCTCGAAATTCTTGAGAGCAACATCATGGACAAGGCGCTGGTCGAGGCGCTCAAGACCTTTGGCTCGCGCGGATATCAGATCGCGCTCGACGATGTGGTTTCTCCCGAAAACCTGGGCCCCTTTCTGGATATCGCCGATATAGTCAAAGTAGATCTTATGGCCGTTGAACGTTCCCGGCTGCGCGAATATATCACGGAATTCAGGAAACATCATGTCAAGATGCTTGCTGAAAAAGTCGAGACCATAGAGGATTTTGACTTGTGCAAGGGGCTTGGTTTTGATTTTTTCCAGGGCTATTTCCTCTGCAAGCCCAATGTGGTGCGCGGTCGCAAAATGCCTGCCATGCGGCTGAATACCCTGCGCCTGCTGGCTGAATTGCACAATCCTAATATTGAGTTCCAGGAACTCGAAAATATAGTAAAGCAGGACGTATCGCTCAGCTACAAGCTGCTGCGACTCATCAATTCCGCCTACTACACCAGGCCCGTGAAGGTGCAGTCAATACGTCAGGCGCTTACGCTTCTAGGTATTAAAAAGGTGCAGGCATGGGTGAGTCTCCTCTTTCTTTCAAAAATCGAGGAAAAACCGCACGAACTCATGCATACCGCCATGGTACGCGCGCATATGTGCGAGCTTCTGGCGCAAAAACAGAAGCAGAAGCAAAAAGACACGGAGACCGATTTTACCGTGGGACTTTTCTCGGTGCTCGATTCACTCCTCGACCTGCCGCTTGCCGAGGTGCTCTCGTCGCTTTCGTTTTCAGATGAGATCAACACGGCCCTGTTGCAGCACCAGGGAAGACTGGGCGAGGAATTGGACTGCGTGCTTGCCTATGAAAAGGGCGATTGGGACAAGGTTATGGACTATTCGCACAACAAACCTTCGGACATCCGTGACGCGTATCTCGAGGCGCTCAAATGGGCCCGTCTGGTAAACGCAGAAATGGGCTATTAACCACTGGTGTGTTTCCCCAAAATTTCAGCCATATCCACTACACGATAGGGTTTGGCCAGTTTGTCCGAAAAACCGTATGCACCCGGATCAGCCATAACCGGGTCTTCAGCATAACCGCTTGAAGCTATAACCAGCAAACCCGGGGTTGTTTTTATTAATTCACCAACAGCCTCTTTGCCGCCCATGCCTCCGGGTATTGTAAGGTCAAGTATGGCCGCCTTGAATGGAGTCCCCTCTGCCATCGCTTTTTTACATGCGGCAATCGCCTCCTTGCCGTCCTGTACAGTAAGCGCCTCGTATCCCATGCCAGCCAGCATTTCGAGTGCAACGTCGCGCACGCACTCTTCGTCATCCATGATCAAAATTCTGCCTGAACCAGCCTTGATTTCAATAGTTTCCTGCGCTGCGTCCGCCTGGGTGGAGGCAATGGCAGGCAAATACACGATAAACGCTGTGCCTTTTCCCGGTTCAGAGACAGCCTCCAAATGGCCGTCGTGGCGTTTTACTATCGAATAGCTGATAGCAAGGCCCAAGCCGCTCCCTTTCTGTTTGGTTGTGAAAAACGGATCAAAAATGCGGGGGAGTATTTCCTCGGGAATTCCAATGCCCGTGTCGCGTATGGAAAAACGGACATAGCGGCCAGCGGGCAATTCAGCAACATCACCGTGCGCCAGGATCACATTCACCGCAGTCACGGTAATTGATCCTCCCATGGGCATGGCCTGCTGCGCGTTTATGGCAACATTACTGAAGACCTGGCTTATCTGGTTCGCGTCAAAATCACAGTACCAGAGATCAGCGTCTATTTTGAATGAACAGGCAACGGTGGTGCCGTGCACGGCAAATGAGATGCTGTCGCGCACAATTGGGGCGATCGCGCACTTTTTTTTCATAGGCGCTCCGCCTTTGGAAAAGGTGAGGAGCTGCTGGGTAAGGCCCTTGGCGCGTTCAAAGACGCTCAGCGATTTATCAAGGAAATCAGCGCTTCGTTCCTGGTCAGCGGCGACATATCTGCGGGCAAGCTCCAGGTAACCGAAAAGGCTTGCAAGCAGGTTGTTGAAATCGTGCGCAATACCGCCGGCCAAAACACCGAGCGATTCGAGCTTTTGTGTCTGTTGGAGCTGCTGTTCGAGTTTCTGCCGATCGCTTTCGCTGTTTTTTCTTTCAGTAATATCGAGGTTCGCCCCAATATACCCGGCACGATTGCCTTTGCTGTCCAGGATTTTTTTCGCTGTTCCAGCCACCCAGTTGATTTTGCCCTGGGGCGTCTGGAACCGGTATTCGAATCTCCATGTTTCGTCACTTTGCACAGATTTGTACCAGGCAACGCTTATGGTCTCCCGGTCATCCGGGTGAAGCGCCCGCACCCATCCTTTGCCCGTTGCCTGTTCCATGGTAAGGCCTGCCATTGCCAGCCACGCCTCGTTCGCATACGCGTAATCGCCTTTTTCATCCGTGAGATAAATACCAACGGGCGCAAAGGTGGTAAGTTCGCGGAACCGCTCCTCGCTTGCGCGCAATGCGTCCTGCATCATTTTCTGTTCAGAAAAATCGTGGACAATACTCTGGACAATGCCATTTCCCTCACGAGAAACCACACGGGCGCTCACCAGCACAGGGATCAGTTTGCCGTCCTTGCGCCTTTCCTGGTTTTCAAAAAAGATTTTACCCTCATCGACAAGTTTTTGCATGCGGTCGTGGAAAAGGCCTGTATGGCCAGGCGGGATGATGGTATCCAATGTGGCACCAATGAGCTCATTGCGACAATACCCGAGTATGCGGCAGGCGTTTTCATTACAGTCAAGGATGTTTCCATCAAAGTCGTGGATGTAGAAAGCATCGTTGAGATTTTCGACAATGGACTTGAAGCGTTGCTCGCTTTCGCGGAGTGCCATTTCCGCCCTTTTCAGGTCCGTGATATTCTCAAACACAGCCACAATTTCTCCGGACGGGAGTTTGTATACCAGGTTGTCGTACCAGCCTGAAATCACTTTGTCGGTATATCGGGTGACTGGGTGGCGGGTTGGCTGGCCAGTCTGCCAAACGCGCCTGAAGGTCTCGATAAGCCCAAATTTTTCAATACCCGGCCGCATTTCAAAAATGCTTTTACCAATAAGCCGTTCGCGGGAGTCATTGTCCAGTTTTTCACCCGCAGGATTGTAATCCTTGAATATGAAGTCTTTTCCCCCATCTTTGACTTCATATACAGCAACGCCAACAGGTATGTTCTCAAAGAGTCCCCGAAAACGGAGTTCGCTTTGCACAAGTTTTACTTCTGCTTCCCTGCGCTCGGTAATGTCAAAATTGACGCCGATCATGCGAACAGGTGCGCCATTGGCATCACGGATTACTTTGCCATTGGCTTTGATCACCCGGACTTCCTGGTTTGGCCAGAGTATCCTGAATTCGAAATCGTACTCTTTTTTCCCAGAGAGCGCGTTGTCCACTGCTTTTTGGGCAGCACCGCGATCTTCTGGATGCAGTCCCGCAAGCCATACCTCGTACTCGCCTTTGAACTGGTCTTTGCCTATGCCATAGAGCTTGTACATTTTATCGTCCCAGACCAGGTCATTTTTTCTCACATCCCAGTCCCAGATACCGAAATTCCCAGCCTCAGCAGCCAGATTGAGCCGTTCCAGGGATTTTTCCATTGCCTGCCGGCTGGTGATAAGCTCGTTTTTTACCCTGTCCAGGTCGTTGCCGATTCGGCGGGCGATTACGGAGATGGCAATAACAAGAGCTATGATGATGACAAAAATACTGGTAGCGATGAGTATAAAAGGATTCAGGCCAGGATATGCTGTGTACAATTTGACAAAGGCAAGGCCGATGACGGTTGATACCAGCAGAATAGTGGGCAGGAAGGTGCGTATAAGGCGCGCTTTTATCGAATTATCCGTGAAAAGCCGTAGGCCAAAAAGGCGATGTATTTGCATGGGATTTACAATTGATAATATATAATTTGTTTCAATGGATAAGGGCGGGAAAGAATGGTGCGGGTCATTTGCTAGGGCGTTATAATATGCGGATGTGTAGGGGCGTCATTCATCAATGGATGCCAGTATAGCAGAATGACGCCCGTACAAAATACAAATAAATGCCAGTATAGCAGAATGACGCCTGTACAAAATACAAATAAATGCCAGTATAGCAGAATGACGCCCGTACAAAATACAAATGGATGCCAGTATAGCAGAATGACGCCCGTACGGCAAATGCATAGATGCCAATAATTCCCCTAATGTTTTATATAGTCACTGAAAACATATATACAAAATTATCCTTGATTTATGGCCCTGTAATTCATTAAAATCAATACCATGGAATATACGCCGGATTTCCCTCACGATCTGAATAATGTACTTGGGTCTATTCTATTGAGCGCCGAGATGCTCCAGAAAAAGGCCGGGGCCAATAGCGAACTTCTCGGTTACATTGAAACCATTATGGCGACGTGTGAAAAAGGCGCAAGATTAATTGCTGGCACAAGAACACCCAATGCCGCCGATACCAGGTCGCTTGGTGAAATCATGGTAGTTGACGACGATGTCCAGCTCCTCCAGATGTTCGGCGATATTTTTAGCGACGAGCAGATCCCTTGCGCCTTGTTCGGCCATTGCCAGCCGGCAATAGAGCATTTCAAAAAAGAGCACGAACGTATCTCGGCAGTGGTCCTGGACATGAAAATGCCGGACATGAACGGCATAGAATGCCTTGCGATCATGCGCGGGATAAATCCTCGCATCAACATCATCCTGCTTACCGGCTATGGATTGTCGGCTGAAATTAAAAAGATCATCGACGATCGTACGGTATATATTGCCAAGCCTGTGCGTTCAAATACCCTGCTCGATACCATCAGAAAGCTTGTCTTCAACAATCCCGCCGCTTTGGCCGAGACAGGGCCGGTACGGCCGTTTTCCAGCGCAGCGCGCGTTCCGAACACTGCGCATGCCGAGATCCTTATTGTCGACGATGAGCAGTTTTTGGCCGACCTGCTCAGGGAAATTTTACAAGAAAAAGGGCATGTGTGCAACGTGTTCAACGATCCGGCCACATGTTTGCAGAACCTCGTGGGCGCAAAGTACAAACTTGGCATCATTGACTTTAAATTGCCCGGCATGGATGGCGTGGCGCTTATTGAGAAGCTGCGCGCCCATCTACCCAATATTAAAACCATCCTGCTCACTGGCGTTCTCAACGACCAGGAACTGCGCCACTATGCGAAGAAAAAGCACATTGACCATGTGATGAAAAAACCGGTTGATCTCAATGGCCTCAACGCTGTGGTTGCCGAGACCTTTACGGCGAAGAAAAAGAGTTTGTCTGAAAAAGGTAGCAATTCGCGGTTTGCGGATCTCATGGTGGGCGACAGTCCGGCCATGCAGGGAGTGCGCGGACTTATCAGTCGTTTGGCAAAAAGCGACGCAAACCTGTTGGTGGTGGGCGAGACCGGCACTGGCAAGGAGCTTGCCGCGCATGCGATCCATCGTGAAAGTCCTCGCTGCAACAACGCATTTATTCCGGTCAATTGTGCGTCCCTGCCCGATACCCTGCTTGAGAGTGAGCTCTTTGGGTACGAAAAGGGCGCCTTTACCGGTGCGCTCCAGACCAAACGCGGCCTTTTTGAATGGGCTGACCACGGAACATTGTTTCTCGATGAAATAGGCGACCTGAACTATAAGCTCCAGGCAAAACTGCTGCGTGTTATACAGGAGCGTAAGATTAGGCGCATAGGTGGAAAAGATGAATTGGCCGTTGATGTCAGGATCATTTCCGCTACCAACAAAGACCTAGAGAAAATGATCGCTGATAACACCTTCAGGGAGGATCTTTATTACCGTCTCAATGCGGTGAAGATAGAACTGCCGCGCCTAGGCGACCGAACAGGCGACATTCCATTGCTTGTTGAATATTTTATCAAGAAATTCAACACAAACCAGCCTGTGGTTCCCATTAAAGGGGTGTCTGCCGACGCACTTGCCGGGTTATTGGCATATCCCTGGCCGGGCAATATCAGGGAATTGGAAAACACGCTTTTTGAGATGTTTTTGCTCAGCTCGGACGGAGATATCACTCTTGCCGAGCTTCCCTCGAAGATCAAATACAAGACAAAAACCAGCGGGCCTTTGGACAAATTTCCAGCGCTCGATGATTATCTCGAAACAGCCAAACGAGAGTATATCACCGGCCTGCTGGAGAAATACCACGGCAATATTGTCCAATGCGCAAAACATGCGGGTGTTAACCGCGCTTCGTTCCACAGAATTCTTCAGAATTTCAAGATAACGCCAAAAAATTTCAGGGGATAGACCGCTGCCTTCGGCTCCGCTCAGGCAGCGGTACACATTAAGCAGCCCAGGGCGTAAATGCAAATGCGCCGCCCGCTGAGCGTAGTCGAAGCGGGCATCCCCGTACCTCATACGCAACGTGTCTCTTTTGGGCAACATCTCGTAACCGCCTGATAAAAAACGCGTAGCAGAATTTGTAGCTTAAATTTCGTCTCTTTTTGGCTACGGTTTCTCTTGTTCATCTATCAGGAACTCATTTCATTACACAGTGTTATAATCTAACCCCATTGTTTTCAAGTCTCTGTTTTTGTGGCACGCACGTTGCGTTGAGGGCGTTGGAAGGGTGTTTTTCACGAAATGGATAAAAAAGAGAAATCAATTATTTATATAGCCCATACCGATGTCGCGTTTATCCGCGATTTTGTCGAACGCATGGGATCGCTCGATATCGCGGTAGAGGCTTTTTCCCAAGGCAGGGAACTACTCGTTGAATTCAGGAAACACAAACCACTTGCAGCGGTCATATCTACTTTACTCTCTGATATGGATGGCCTGCAGGCCATTGATGCATTACACGATCTGTATGGCAACAGCGTACCAGTTGTCGCGGTGCTTCACAACGATTCCGTTGACCTGCAGGCCCAGGCGGTCAAACGCAGCGTTCTCTGCAAATTTATTCCACCGGTAAATATAAATGAAGTGACCGATGTTATTGCCCGTCTTTATGTTAAAAAGGCAGTCCAAGTATGAGTCAAACTCACGCCCTTCGCATTGTCATTGCCGAAGATGACGCTTTTGTGCGGCAAAACCTTTTTGATGTGCTGTCGAACAGCGGCCACCTGGTTCTTACCACGCACAACGGCCGCGCCGCGTACGATGAAATTGTCAATTCCGAGAGCAGGGGCGAAATCATTGATTTGCTCATTACGGACGTGCAAATGCCCGAATTAAACGGCGTGCAGCTCCTGGAAGCCATTGAGAACGAAAGTATTTACCTTCCTGTGCTTGCCATGAGCGGTTATGGCGACAAGGAACTTCTTCTCCAGCTGATGCAGCGCGGGTGCAGGGAATATCTGGACAAGCCTTTTGCCCCGGCCACGCTGCTCAAACGCATTGAAGATCTCATGGAAAAGGAACGTAAATACCGGTATTCGTTCAATAAATATATCGAAAAACTCAGTCAAATCAGGCCAAACCCGGTGTCTCATAGTTTCTACACGAACAAAGACCTGACAATAAGAACGCGTGAATTAGGCGGGTTTGTGGTGGTTGATGTTAAGGGCGAGCTGGTAAGCGACGCAGCGTTAAAAGTGCGCGACGCGGTTGAATCGGTCCTAGCAAAGGGCATATTGAACATCATGATCAATTTTACCCAGGTACGCCTCATCAACAACTTTGGCATGGGCGCCATTGTCTTTCTCTGGAAGCAGATACAGGAAAAAAAGGGCGTTTTGCGGTTGGTGTCGGGAAATGCATATCTGAAGAGCAAACTGCAGGACCTCAATCTGGGCAGGGTCATTACGATTTACCACGACGAAGAGGAATTTATCGACCATGAAGGAATTACTGCCGTTAGCGCGTGAGATCGGGATCCTTCTGGGTTGAAATATTTTTACCGGAAGGCAGTAGATGTATCAGACTTTTTTTAAAATCAGCAGGTATGCTAAATTTGTCTTTGAACTGCTTCCCGGCAATATGCCCAGCCCGTTTATCGAGGTGAACAAAGCCGCGTGCGATCTGGTTGGGTATTCCCGTGAGGAATTGTGCCAGCGATCTTTTTCAGACATTACGTTCGAACACGAGCCCGGCGTTTTTGCCATGCAGACAGCGGACCTTGTAAAAAATGGGGATGGCATATTCGAACGCATTCTGATAAAAAAGAACAATGAAAAGACCCCAGTTGAGGCGCATTGCCACCTTTTTACCGAACAAGGCAAACGCATGGTCTATTCCATTGTGAACGATATCTCGGTGCGCAAACGGTATGAAAAAAACCTGATTGATCTCAATAACGCTTTTGTGAGCATGGGTCATGACTATCACGATAATCTCGCGATTCTTATCGAGATGTGCGCCAGGGTACTTGGGGCCTCGTACGCGCTCTACAACAAACTGCAAGGGGAAAACATGGTCACAGAGGCGCAGTGGAACGCGCCTGTCGCTCAACTCGTGAACAAGATACCCTGCGGCCATGTGTGCGTCGATATTATCATGAAAGCTACTATGGATACCACCTATGTATTTGACAACCTTGAGGAATTGTGCCCGCTCATGGAACGGAAGAGCAGCGCGGACAAACCCACGGCTGTTTCCATTGGCTATCCGGTTTTCAGTTTTGACCGGCCAACAGGAATTATCTGCATGGTCTTTAATAACTGTGCAGCACTCACCGAAGACCAGAAACAGGTACTGAGCATTATCTCGCGCGCCATTGGCGTGGAGGAAGAGTGCCATCAGTTTGAGGAAATAGCGCGTGAACGCGAAACCATTTACCGGATGCTCTTTGAGGCGGCACCCGATGCCATAGAAATCATCGATGCCGAGGACCGCGTTATTGACGTCAATTCAATGCACGAGGACCTTACGGGTTATAGCTGGAAAGATGTGGTGGGCAAGGGGCTCAGAGAACTCATCCCCGTCCAATTCCACGACCGTCTGTACCAGATCATGGACACAATCAGGCGCAACGGGTTTTATGAGTTTGAGACCATCATGGTGCGCAAGGACGGTGTCCGTATTACGGTTTGGAGGAAAGTTAAAGCCTTATTTACGCCGGAAGGACAGTACCGGGGATGCGTTATTTTTAATCGAGACCTTACCCAGCGCAAATTGGCTGAAGCGCAGGAACTCCACGCTGAACGCATGGCAGGCGTGCTTGAGATGGCTGGCGCGGCATGCCATGAACTCAACCAGCCGTTGCAGGCCATTCTGGGCTATACCGACCTGTTACTTAAAAATGTGAAGGCCGATCTCAAAAGCGTAAAATGGGCGCAGCGCATTCAGGAACAGGTTATGCGTTTTGCCGAAATAACTACGAAGCTGAACCATGTCACCAAATACGAAGTCAAAGAGTATCTTGAAGGCACAAAAATCATCAACCTGGAGAAAGCCGCCCAGCAGCAAGAATGAATTGCTCTTGAGCGCAAAAATTTCAAGGCATTTTACGGGGGGCGGCATATGTCCGTAATGCCGCTTCAACGTCTTTCTTCAGGAATGGCTTTGATATATAATCGTTCATTCCCGCTTGCAGGCATTTTTCCTTGTCTTCTTCCATGGCGAAAGCTGTTATGGCGATGACAGGGACATCGTGGTTTCGCACATTCGAAAAAGCGTCCCGGATGCGGCGTGTCGCCTCGTAGCCATCCATTACCGGCATTTGACAATCCATAAAGACGATGGCCACGTCCTCTTTCCCCAATATGTCCAATGCTTCGCTGCCGTGTGCGGCCAGAAGAACTGTGGCGCCAAGCAATTCGAGCATGCGTTTTAACAGTTTCGCGTTGATGAGCTGATCTTCGACCACTAAAATCCTGACCGGATACAATAAGACAGGCGCGTTTGTCCTCGATGGGTTTGTGTTGGGAAGGTTTTCGGCGATTGTTAGAGGAAGGGTGATACGGAACGCCGAACCCTGGCCAGGAACGCTTGTAACGCTTATATCGCCCCCCATCAGTTTTAACAACTTCCGACTGATTGATAATCCGAGACCTATTCCCGAATAGTCCTTGGTCGTCCGGCTGTCCGCCTGGTAGAACTCCTCGAATATCTTTTCTTGTTTGTCTTTGGGGATTCCGACACCGGTGTCTTCGACCAGGATGCGGCAGGTAAAGAGGCTCCCTTCCCGTTCACCCGATACGGTTATCATTACGCGGCCCTGCACGGTGAATTTTATCGCGTTGTGCACTACATTCGAAAAGATCTGCATTATCTTACTTTGGTCGCCAACGAGGTCCGCCGGAATGTTTGGCGCTGTTTCCAGAAACAGTTCCAACCCTTTTTGCCGTGCGCTTCCGCTCAACAGGTCCTTGATTTCGCAGATGGCTTTATGGAAATTGAAGGGAGCTTTATGTAATTCTATTTTTCTCGCCTCGATCCTTGATAGGTCCAGTATTTCGTCGACAATGCTGATCAGCAGTCTTCCCGACGCGATAATATCTTCCAGGTATTCTTTCTGCTCCTTGGTCAACGCGGTGCCCTCTAAAAGCTGGGCCATTCCCACTATGCCGTTCAACGGTGTGCGGATTTCATGGCTCATATTTGCTAAGAACTGACTTTTTGCCTTGCTTGCCGCTTCAGCCTTCTCTTTCGCCTCTTTGAGCTCCTTTTCCGCGCGGTGTTTCGCGGTGACATCGTGGATTATTCCAATGGAACCGAGGAAATTTTTGTCCGGGTTGCTTATCGTGTCGTCGTACAAACCCGATGCGAACAATACGGAGAAGACCTGGGGGGAATGCTCCGGCAGCGGCTCTTCTTGCGTACATGCAGTCCGGGAGGCATGTGAAAGCAGATGGATCTCCAGGTTTTGTGTTATCCGGTCTTTTGTCCTTCTTTCATCAAACAGTTTGGGAGCGTTCCCGGCCCCAGTGGTTTGGCCTTTGTATTTTGGCAGAACAAGCGCACGGCTGACCAATGCGACTTCGTCCGGCCGTACGATGGAACTGAAATGTTTGCCGATAAGGTCTTCCGGCGCATATCCCAATTGATGAATAGACTCGCTGATAAAGGTAAATACGCCGTTGGGATCCACGCGGTAGACGATGTCCGGAATGGTCTCCACAAGGGTCCGGTATTTCTCTTCACTCGCCTGAAGCGACCGTTCCGCGTCCTTGCGTTTTTTCCGGACTTCGGCATCCTGCATTTCACGTTCAATAGCGGGAAAAAGCCGGGCGATATTGTCCTTCATGATATAGTCGTGCGCACCCATTTTCATGAGTTCAACCGCGGTCTCTTCCCCAATCGCTCCCGAAACAATGATGAACGGATAGTCCCGCTGCTTTTCTTTCAGCACCGCAAGCGCTTCGAAGGCGCTGAAATGCGGCATGCGGTGGTCCGATATGACCACGTCCCAGGATTGATGGTCTATTGCCGCGTACATGCGGTCCGCGGTTTCAACTCTTTCCGACACGGGTTGATATCCGTGGCTTTCGAGACCGCGAAGAAGCAGCAGGGCGTCGTCTTCGGAGTCCTCAATTATCAATACGTGGAGCGTTTTGCTCATTGCGCCTCCCTGTTCGGAGGCACATTCAGGGCAAGCCAGTAGAGGCCCAAGTGGTTGGCGGCATTGACGAATTGGTTGTAATCCACAGGCTTGCGGATGTAGCTGTTTGCGCCCAGGCGGTAACTTTCAACAACATCCCTTTCCTCTTTTGACGATGTCAGGACCACCACGGGAAGAAGTTTTGTCCGTTCTGTTGCCCGGATGCGGCGAAGCACCTCCAATCCGTCGACTTTGGGGAGTTTAAGGTCAAGCAGAACGACCTCGGGAAGGCGATGTGGTTCGTTGACCGAAAAGGCGCTTGCGTTGAAAAGGTAATCCAGGGCCTCTGCTCCATCGCGCACCACCATCACCGTATTCAGAATAGCGCTTTTTTTAAACGCCCTTAATGTCAACAATTCGTCGTCCTGGTTGTCCTCCACCAATAGGATGAGTCTGTTTCTTTCCATGTACACGCCCCTTATAATTGCATGGTAAAATAAAAAGTAGCGCCTTTTCCTTCCCAGCCCTCCGCCCAAATCCTTCCATTGTGCCGGGTGATGATTCGCTGGACATTGGCCAGCCCAACACCGACACCGGGAAATTCTTGCTCTGAGTGGAGACGCTGAAAAGGCGTAAATAATTTTTCCGCATATGCCATGTCAAATCCTGCGCCATTGTCTTTGACGAAAAAGACCTGTTTTCCATCCTGTTCAGTTGTGTCGAAAATGATTTCGGCCCGCGGTTGCTTTTCCGTGAATTTCCAAGCATTATCAAGGAGATTTTCCAAAACCTGCCGCAGAAGGACTTTGTCCCCCATGGCTTCCATTCCGGGCGTAATGCGGAATATGACAGTCCGGTCGGAGTGGAGCTGCCTGAGTCCGGCCGCGGTTTCCTCGGCCAGTGCGCTCATATTGACTCTTTCGGAATGTATGACGCAGCGCGTTGTTCGGGAAAGCTTCAGGATTGCGTCGATGAGGACCCCCATATTCTGGGAAGCCTTGCGGATACGGTGCAGGTAGTCTTTGCCTTGTCCGTCCAGCTTGTCGTTGTAGTCGTCGAGGAGCGCGTTGCTGAATCCGTTGATGGCCCGTAATGGGCTTCGGAGATCGTGCGACACCGAATAGGAAAACGCCTCGAGTTCCTTATTCGCCGCCTGAAGTTGGGCCGTGCGTTCTTCGAGCTCCAGATTCAGTTTTTGGAGCTTTGCGTGCGCGGCCTCGGCCATCTCCCGCGCTTCCATGGCGTCTTCCATCATGCTCAGAGACGCGGCACGCGCAAGAACACAGTCTCTCATATGCGCACGCAGGGTTTCCTCTACTTGTTTCCAATCGGCCATGTCCTGCGCAATGCATATGATCTTTTGTATGTCACTGTCGGGCTCTTGTATAATCGAAGCTGTAAAGGAAACCGGTATCTTCTTCATACCCTTTGACAGCAGAAAACTTTCCTTTTTATTCGGGGTGAAGTTCATTACATAATCGCCGAATTTCACTCCTTGGACTGGAGTGTCTTCTTCCAGCAGGATCGTATCAATGTCCTTTCCCGTCAGTTCATTAGCTTCGTATCCCAAGAGACGGTGTGCAAACGCATTCGCCATTTCAATCTCACCGCCTATCTTTACAATGAACAAGGCTTCGTTCATGGTCTCTATGATATATTCAGAAGAGATCATGGCTGTTATCCTTCATCGCTGGTCGTATACTTTTCAGGCCGCCCCTGCGAACGCAGCAGCACATTGATTTCTTTCTTCAGTTCAATGACCCTTATTTCCCGGCCAATGGTGCGGTGTGAAAAGAGTTCGAGTTCATTGAGGCTTTGCTGAAGCGCCTCCTCGGTCTTTTTACGTTCGCCAATGTCCCGGGCGCTTCCTAAGACAACAGGCTTGCCTTTGATTTTAATCACGCATGTCCTGATGTCCGCGGTAATTTTGCTGCCGTCCTTACGGGTCAGAATGAACTCATCCGGACCTGTGGCTTTACCCAGGGCGTTTCTTGCCAAAAGAGAAGATGCCTTGAGAAGCTGGACTGGTGTTAATATCTTCAGTTTCAGGAAACTTTTCCCAATCAACTCCTCCTTAGGATATCCCAATAAACTCTCCGCGGCCTTGTTGCCGTCAATGAAGGTTCCGGTCAGGTCGTTCAGATAATAGGCGTCTGGTGCGGAATCAAACAGCATCCGAAAGCGTTGTTCCATCTCCTTTATGTCCTGCTCCAATTGTATTCGCCGGGTAATGTCTTTTGCGATATAGACAATGCCCTGGAAACGTCCGTCCTCATCGTCCATCAAGGACGTGGAAAGGGAAATCGGCGTTTTTTTACCGTCTTTTTTAATCAGAAAAGCGTTGATATCACTGACGCCGCTGGCGTGCAAATTGGCGGTAGCGTTCGGCATGAATGGCCGCTCGATGTCCGTATATGTGATTACCATATCTATGGGACGGCCGTGCAATTCTTGGCGGGAAAACCCCAGTATATTCACGGCGGTCTGGTTCACTGTGTGTATGTTTCCATTCATATCAATTACAAAGAGGCAGTCGGATATGCTTGATACAATCTGTTCTCCCAGGGAATTAAGGGACAGGGCCAACCAGTCATATTTTTTAATAGCATATCCGAAAAAAATAGGAACAGCCAGACCGAACATGGCGGTCATTTCCGGTTTTTGCATTTGTAACATAAGCGGCAGGGCCTCGGTGAAAATACTGGTAAAAACATTGAAAGAGAGACCGATAGTAATGAGTTTCGCTTGTTTTTTCATCTTAAGCGTGTTCGCGTTCTTATAATGTTGGAAGGACAGGAACAATGTTGAAAACGATATGAAAATAGACCAAAACCCAAGTGCCAGTGCTGTAAGGGAGTGTGTTGAAATTCTGCCGGTATATCCCCAATACATCTTGATAGGCCCGGATATGATTGAATCCGTGAAAAGAAGTATATAGACAAAGAACAATGCTGGTAAGTAAACAAGTGGATGAACCAGTAAGTTTGCTCTTTTCAGTACCTTATCAGTATTTATATATAGAAAAATGAAATGGAATTGAAGGGCTAGAAGAATTGGCCATGTTGCGTAGGCTTTTATCCAATAGAAAGCTCCTGCCGCACTCTCCGACTGACGGGCCATGAATTGGGCAAAAGCGATAAATGCGGCGAGAAGACAAAAGCTTAAAAAGAGCTTGTTTATCAGCGGTCGCGAATTACTGAAAAAAACAAAACTGCCAAGGAAAAAACAGACAATTGCTGACACAAGGGGTGGCCAAGCCCATATATTCATAATAACTTCAAAGATATTTAATTTGACAAAGATATGCAAGAGTTCTCAATAATCCAAGAAATGGCGTATGTTTTATCCTAATAAAATATCAAAATTTATGATATACATTATGATTACCTTTAATAGTATATAAAATTTATTTCAGACCAAATTAACTTTGAGTTAACTAAAATTAAATATTGCATTAGTAACCTTTTTTTGGTATAATTAATTTTGTTTCCTGTTTGCCCGCTTTCCTGTTTGCCCGCTTTTTACATAAAAAAATGGATTGGTTTCTATGGTAAAAGAGTATTATTCAACTGGGGAAATAGCCAAACTAATAGGTATTTCTGAACGGACTGTAAAAAATTATTGTACTTCAGGTAGAATACAATCAATAAAAACACCTATAACTAATTATCGTAAAATATCATACGATAATCTTGCGCGGTTTTTAGAAGAAAATAACCTTTCATTAGATCTTTTACATAAAGATGAAATAATGAAAATACTTATTTGTGATGATGAACCATCTATAGTGGATCTACTTGTTATCACTGTCCAGAATATTTCAACAGAGTTCATAATTGAAACAGCTAACGATGGATACGATGCTTGTGTGAAGGCTGGGACATTGCTTCCGGATGTCATTTTTCTTGATTTAAAAATGCCTAAAACTGATGGCTTTGATGTTTGCCGGAGTATTAGAAACAACGAGAAAACAAAACATGCGGAAATTATTATTATTACCGGTGAAGCTACAGAAGAAAATATTCAACGTTTGAATGAATTTAAACCGCGCCATGTGCTTGGTAAACCATTGAACTTTAATGAAATAACAAACATGGTAAATAATATTATTTCATCAAAAAAGGCTGTTTCAAGCTAATTAAAAAGGTATTATGGCTGAAACACTTACATCCCTGATCCAGGACCTTAAACTACTATTGGCGAGTGTGGAATGGTCTGATCTGTCGTCTGTTGGAAAACTGGTTGCCGCAACCGGAAAAGCGCTGGCCTTGGCAACACAAGCAAATGATACTATTTACCAGCCGCGTTTGACAGAATTGAAAGAAGCGTTTGAAGCTTTTATCATGAGGGAATATAAGGACAAACAGAAAGCCATTACTGCGCTGGAGAAACAGGTTGGCGCGCTTCCCGATCCAGGAGCAGTGAACGGTTCCGGTCAATCTTCCGAGCCTCTGGTTTCAACCAATATTCGTGCTTTGGGGCTAGACCAGGAAAAAGATCTTCGTGAATATGCGCTCGGTGCAATGAGTATGATCGAAGAATTGGAACAAAACATCCTGGAGCTGGAAAAAGACAGTTTGAATAGCAATCTTATCAATGGAATTTTCCGGATTGTTCATACGCTCAAGGGTGAGACCGGTTTTGCCGGGTTGCCGGGTATTGCGGAGCTTTTGCACCATTTTGAAGGTGTTTTTTCAATACTGCGCGAAAAACCAATAGCAATTGACGGTAAAACAGCCAATGACCTGTTGAGCATTGTGGATGTGGTGAAAAAGACTTTTGAACTGTGCGGCAACTCACCCTTCCTTGCCATAGAACAGTTTTTTCCCGCCCAGGGAGAAATGCTCACAGGGCTCAAAGCTACGCTCAAATCTGTCCCGGCGACAGCATCAGCTGCCGCAGAACCCCCTTCCACACGAGAGGTGGAAAGAATCAATACAACGGAGATTGGAGACATTTCCATTTATACGGACTTTATCCATGAGATGCGCGAACATCTGGAACGCATTGAGGTCATGGTCCTTGAATTGGAGACCAATCCTGGAAACACGGATATTTTAAATGAAATTTTCAGACCGCTGCATACCATTAAAGGCGTGTCCGGTTTTTTGTCCCTGAAACATATAAACCGGATTTCCCATGCAACCGAGAATTTTCTGGACCTTGCACGCAGCGGTAAACTCGCGATAGACCGTGAAGGTATCGACTTAGTGTTTGAGGTGGTGGACGTGTTGCGGCGCCTGGACAATCTTTTAGAACAGCAGATAAAGGGCGCGGGGTTTTCAGACGATGAGTATCCGGCAGTTGAGGCGCTTCTCCAGAATATTCAAAGCACGCTGGATGCCAAACGGAAGGCCGGACCGTTTCCCGTAAATGTTCAGGATATTCCGATGCAGATGGAAAAGAAAGTTGGGGAGATACTGGTCGAAGCGCAGGCGGTCAGCAAGACCGATTTAGCGGAGGCATTGTCGCTGCAGGCCAGAGAAGACATGGGAAAAAAAATCGGGCAAATCCTTATTGAACAGGAAAAAGTCACGCCGCGAAGAATATCTGACGCTTTGCGCCAGCAGATGGACAGCGCAAGCAAGGGGGACATTGGCGCGGTCAAAGTTTCCACGGAAAAACTTGACCATCTCATCGACATTGTGGGCGAGTTGGTCATTTCACAGACCCTGATTGCCCAGCATCCGCATATCGTGGGCAGCCGGGATGCCGTCCTATCGAAAAACGCCGGGCATCTTACCAAAATCGTACGTGATATCCAATGGGTGGCCATGTCGCTGCGCATGGTGCCGGTCAAGCAAACATTCCAGAAAATGGCCCGGCTGATCAGGGACCTTTCCATGAAATCCAGAAAAAAGGTCGATCTTGTCATCACAGGAGCGGAAACCGAACTTGATAAAAATGTTGTGGAACAGATCAACGATCCTTTGGTGCACATGATCAGGAACGCCGTTGACCACGGTATTGAGACACCGGAAGAACGGATCGCGGCAGGGAAAGCTGCAACAGGATGTGTCCGCCTCAATGCTTTTCATCAGGGCGGAAATATCGTTCTGGAGGTAAAGGACGACGGCAAGGGACTGGACAGGGAAGCGGTACGGAGCAAAGCCATTGAAAAAGGTTTAATCGACGCTAAAATGAAGCTCGATGACCAGGAGTTGTTCGGTTTGATTTTTCTGCCGGGGTTTTCCACTGCCAAAGTAGTGACTGATGTGTCCGGCCGCGGCGTGGGAATGGATGTTGTTAAGAAAAATATTGAAAAGCTGGGCGGCACTGTTGCTATTGGCTCCGAGCCGGGAAAAGGCAGCATGTTCACTGTCCGGCTGCCGCTTACCATGGCCATTCTTGATGGCATGATCCTGAAAGTCGGCAATGAGCGGTATTTATTGCCGGTCATTGCCATCAAGGAATCCATCAAACCAGCGCAACGTGATATTACCACCATCCAAAACAAGGGAGAAGTCGTGAATGTCCGGGGTACGCTCATTCCGCTCATTCGCCTGTATCAATTGTTCGGAGAAACTCCGGCCGTTTTTGAGCCCTGGAACGCGATCATCATCATTATCGAGAACGCGGGCAAGCCTTATGGTATCATGGTGGACACTATTGTAGGCCAGCAGCAAGTTGTCATTAAAAGCCTTAAAGGGGACTTTCGTAATGTAAAAGGCATTTCCGGGTGCTCTATATTGGGGGATGGCCGCGTCGGATTGATCCTGGATGTGAAAGGGTTGGTGGACATTAACTTTGAAACGGTAAAAAAGGGAATACACAGTGGAACAAACACCTATACTCATACAAAGGAGGAATAATGGCGTCAGCAGAATCCATGGCTGTTGCACAGAAAAGCGGCCAAAGAGAAGGCGCGTCTGACAAACGGGCCGGAAAATACCTGACTTTCCGGTTGGAAGACGAGGAGTATGGTCTGGAGATATTGAAAGTCAGGGAGATCATCGGGCTTATGGATATTACCCATATTCCCCGGACTCCGGATTGGGTACGCGGGGTGATCAATCTGCGCGGTAAAGTCATTCCTGTAGTGGACACACGCCTTAAATTCGGCATGAAGGCCCTTGAAGACACAGTGGAGACCTGCATAATAGTTGTCGAGGTCAAGAAAGCGGGTGAGGCCTTGGAAATGGGCATATTGGTGGACGCAGTATCAGAAGTATTAGACATTACAGCCCAAGAAATCGAAGATACGCCAGAATTCGGCGCAGGACTCGATACGCAGTTTATTTTAGGTATGGCCAAGGCCAAGGGCGGGGTCAAAATCTTACTCGATATCGATAAGGTTTTAACTGAAGAGGATATTATAAAGATACAAACCACTGCTGACAATGTATAAAAGTATGATACTATTTAAAACTAAAGGAGGCTCTCTTTATGATGAACACGATTAAAATCGGACCAAAATTAATCGGTGGATTTCTCGCCGTAGCGCTCATTGGCGCACTTATCGGAATAATTGGCATATCAAATATTAATGACATTGGCGGCAATAAATTGCCCGGCGTTCAGTCGCTTCTGACCATAGGTGATCAGCAAAACGCTGTCCAGTATGCAATACGCGGTCTCATGCTTCGACGCTACTGGAAGAATATGCAGACTGTTAACGACCAGTTCGAGAGCATTGAAAAAGCCAAGAGGATCATTCCTGAAAAAATATCGGAATTTGCAGCCTTGCATAAGAACCGTGACGAAGAGGCTGAATGGAACAATTTTCTTCAATTGCATGAGGCATGGCAAAAAGCCGATGATGCAATGGTAAAAAACTGCCAGGAAAAACTGAGGCTTCTCCAAATCGGTGCGTCAACGGAAGACACCAGGGTGGTTGTTCTCGACAGCCTATTGCTCGATGAATTGGCGCCTCCGGCAAAGAACGCATATATGGCAGTTAGAGCTTCGTTGGACAAATTAATAGCACTAGTTGATAAGGCGGCGCAAGAGAGCGTTGCGACAAGCCAATGGCTTATGCCACTCACCATTGCCATTGGATTTATTGTAGCGCTTCTATTGGGCCTGTTTCTCACGATTTCCATTACCAGGCCGGTGAGAAAACTTGCGGATGTCGCGACCCGTGTGGCAGAAGGCGATCTTAATCAGGTGATCGAAGCGCGTTCCACGGATGAAATTGGTGTGCTTGCACGAGCCTTTTCAGCCATGCTTGGCAATATTAAACAGAAGATTAATATGCTCAATAAGATCGCAACGCCGGTCATGGCAGTGGATAAAAACATGAGGGTCATATTCATGAACGAAGCCGGCGCAAAGCTTGCGGGCAAGACTCCAAAAGAATGCGAAGGAATGCAATGCGCTGATATCTTCAGAACCAGCCATTGCAATACTCCTGAGTGCCGGACCAAGCAGGCGATGCAGAACAATGCCATCGCATCAGGGCGCACTGTGGCAAATCCCAATGCTCAAGCCAAGATACCTATCCAATACACGGGCGCTCCGCTCCAGAATGAAAAAAACGAAGTGATTGGCGGCGTGGAATTTGTCACGGATATCGTTGAAATAGATACAATGATGAAAGAAACAGACCGGTTGGTCGATTCGGTAACAACATGTATGGTAGCTGCTGCCAAAAAGGACTTGACGAAACAAATAACAGAAAAGTTTGACGGCAAATACGGACAGCTTGTGGAAAACATAAATAGCATGCTGAAGACCATTGATATGGCTTTAAATCAAGTTCAAACTGCGGTGGAACAGGTCGCCTCGGGCAGTAACCAGATCAGCGCTGGCAGTCAAACGCTGTCGCAAGGCGCGCAGGAACAGGCCAGTTCCATTGAGGAAGTATCATCGAGTCTCGAAGAGATGTCGGCTATGACCAAGCAAAACGCTGAAAGCGCAAATCAGGCCAAGAGCCTTGCGGCATCGGCGCAGAAATCCGCTGATCAGGGCAACAAAGCCATGGGTGAAATGTCCCAGGCAATTGGACTTATCAAGAAGTCTTCGGATGAAACCGCCAAAATTGTCAAGACCATTGATGAAATCGCATTCCAGACCAATCTGCTGGCGCTCAACGCTGCTGTTGAGGCGGCCCGTGCCGGAGAAGCGGGCCGCGGATTTGCGGTTGTGGCCGAGGAGGTGCGTAATCTGGCCCAACGCAGCGCTGAGGCTGCGAAAAATACCGCGCAACTCATTGAAGAATCGGTAAAGAACGCTGAAGGTGGAGTCACCATCAGCGAAGAGGTGGCCAAATTTCTCAAAGAGATCGGCGACGGATCTAAGAAGGTAAACGACCTGATCGCAGAGATATCAGCCGCAAGCAGTGAGCAGAACAGGGGCATTGAGCAAGTGAATGTGGCTGTGAACCAGATGAATCAGGTGGTGCAGCAGAACGCGGCCAATTCCGAGGAATCCGCGGCTGCTGCCGAGGAAATGTCGTCCCAGTCCCAGGAATTGCAGGCCATGATCAATACCTTTGTCTTGTCGAACAGCGGTAAAGAGGCGAAGGGGTCAAGCCCCATGCAGCACCATATTATGCATCAGTCGGCGCAGCCAAAGCCGAGATCTCCGCAGCAAATGCTTCCGGGAAAAACGCGCGCAGTAAAAGGCGTTGGAGTTAAAAAAGCGGCCGATGACATAATTCCCATGGAAGAGGAAATGAAGGGCTTCTGAGGCGTTTATTGTAATTCCCTTGCGCCGTTTGGGCGCAAGGGAATTTGTTACAAGGATGGGTGTATGTCGGTATCTGGACAGCAGGCGTTTTCCGCAACGATTGAAATCGAATTGAGTGATTCTGAATTCGATCTTATACGGGGTTTTGTTCATGAGAAATGCGGCATCAATATCCAGTCGCATAAAAAAGCGCTGGTTAAAAGCCGTTTGTCAAAACGACTGCACTCTTTCGGGTTCGGATCTTTTAAGGAATACTATAAATACGCGATTGAAGACAAGTCCGGACACGAGGTCGTGGAAATGCTCGACGCGCTTTCGACCAATGTAACCCAATTTTTCCGCGAGAACCATCACTTCAGTTTTCTCGAAGGGAATGTGATTCCAGACCTCAAGGCGCGCATGAGAAAACGGGAATTTAATAAGGTCAGGATATGGAGCGCGGCATGTTCCACCGGCGAAGAGGTGTATTCGCTCGCTATAACCATGTTTGAATACTGGCCGGAAATGACCGCGTATGACGTTATGATTTTGGGAACGGATATCTCGACCCATGTGCTCAAGGTAGCCGAAGATGGGGTGTATAATGAGGAAAAATTGAAACCCGTATCGTCCGGCCAGCGGCTAAAATATTTTGAAAAAGACGGTGATTGGTATCGAGTGAAGGAATTTGTCAAGAAAAAAACCTTGTTCCGACGCATGAATCTTATCGCGAAAGAATTCCCATTTAAAAACCCGCTTAACGTTATTTTTTGCAGGAACGTACTTATCTATTTCGATAAACCAACCCAGCAGGAGCTGATAGCAAAATTTTATCATTATCTGGATACCGGCGGATATCTGTTTTTAGGGCATTCCGAGGGGCTTACTGGAGTAAAACACGATTTTAAGTATGTTCAACCTTCCATTTATGCCAAGTCAATGGAGTCTAAATGGTTAACCTGGCAATGAGTCATCATCAAGGAGACAAGGAGGTTTCCCCGAGCAAGATTTAGCCGAATCACTCGGTAGCGCTTGGGAGGATGAATAATCCGTTTGAACCAAGGCAAGTTCAGCGAG